>Ga0115005_10000320_pt1 | contig 36600 bp, 32 predicted proteins | sample ArcOceMetagenome_FD_87163 | JGI IMG/M metagenome (GOLD analysis project Ga0115005, IMG submission 87163) | Marine eukaryotic phytoplankton communities from Arctic Ocean - Arctic Ocean - Greenland ARC118M Metagenome | ecosystem: Environmental > Aquatic > Marine > Oceanic | place: Arctic Ocean... | reverse complement strand
GTCTCAAAATTTGGCTTGACAATCGCACACACGGATTTTTATTTATCAATACTCGATACAGGAAATTCTCAGCGCGTTCTATTCCCGCTGGCACTTCCCCTGCGGGTAATAAAAAGTAATCGTCGCTGGCGCTGATCCTCTGGATCGTGTCTACTTTTAAGCGATTATATAGTGGATAGCAAATTATTACAGAAATGAAGAAGGGAGAGGAACAAACCTAAAAACTTTCTTTTTGCGTTTTAAAGTTAGGAACACAACGCCCTGGCGACTATAATCAATCCTACTATATTGCACAGCTAATGCTTCAGAAATTCTACAGCCTGTATAATAAAGCATGAGCGCAAAAGTTCGTTGTTCTCGATTGAGAGCTTCGGGTATGGCATTGTAATATTTTTCTCGTTCTTCAGGTATTAGATATTTTCTATTTCCGAGTCCGTCGTATAAATCCCAATCGTTCATTTTTGTAATTGTATTGTTATTTAAAATTTTAGTGCAAAATGTACTACTGAACAGTATACACATATACTGTTCAAATTTAATCAAAAAAACTTATCTTTTCAAAAATGAAAACCTAGTGTTTACGGGGTAGGGGAGTTTTGGGGAAAATGGAAAAGGAAGAAAAACTGAACACTATTACTAGTAGTGTTTAGTGTTTATTTTGATGTGACAACGTTTTACATATATCTCATTACCATTCTTAATTGAGTTTTAGGTCAATAAAAAAGCACAGTCGAAAACTAATCCAACTGCGCTTTTTTATTTCTTTTTCCAAAAAAGATTACTTACTTCTTATGATCAAAAACTTCAATGTTTTTCGTCTTCACAATCAGGTCAGTAAATTGTCCTTTGAATCGAGTAGCCTTTACAATGTGATTATCGATCCAATGATAGTTTCCACCACGCGGTTTTTCCATCAACAAACCATGATATTTGAAATCATGCTTCTTCAACCAAAACTCAGTTATCTCTCGATGTTCCTCAGTTCGTGAAGTGAAAAAAGTAATGATGTGACCTTCGTCATACCATTTGTTCAAAATTTGCAGCGCATCAGGATATGGTAAACAAGTACCCATTCTCTCAGGTTCCTCATTGGGAACATCATCGCAAACAGTACCGTCAATGTCGATTAAATAATTTTTTACACCATCAGCCAAAACTGGACTGATTGGCTCCCCCTTTTCATCAAAGGTTTCGTTTAATTCATGTTTATTTTCGCTCATGATTTCAAGTAGGTTAGAATTTTTTACAATAGAATATATAAATGGCAAAATTATGCCAAGAATAGATCTTGATCCAGAAGTTGATTTATTGATTTAGATATAGTTAGTATCCTTGGTTAGGTAAGAATTGCAAAAGTATTGAAAACTTTACTCAAAAGTGATAAAATCTTCGGGATTTATTGGTTTTCCTTTGTGCCATAATTCAAAGTGGAGGTGAGGACCATTGGAAAGCGTTCCAGTATTTCCAATAATTGCCACCGCTTCTCCAGCCTTTACAGAATTCCCAATTTCTTTGAGGAGCGCTGAGTTATGTTTATAAAATGAAATTAAATTATTAGAGTGCTGAATTGAGATAGTATTTCCAGTTTCCAATGTCCAATCTGATGAAACCACAAACCCATCCAAAGTAGCTTTGACCGGTGTATTTTTGGGAGCTAAAATGTCCGTTCCATAATGTTTTTTATCAGGCATAAATTGCTCACTTACCACCCCAGTTATTGGAGGAATAAAATATAATTGTTCCAAGGGCATTTCATTGGAAGAGATATTGATTGATCCCAGTTTTTGCCTTTGTTGAGACTGAACTTCCTCTTCGACTTCTTGCCGAAGTATCTCATCTTCTTTAATGATCGCAACACTTTGCAGGGAGTCAATCTCAAGTATCTTTTCTTCTTTTACATCGCTTTCTGTTTCATCATCACCAGTAATCATTCTCCTAAAACTATCGGTATAATTTTTTTGCTCTTTCAGCTGTTTCTCTAAATTCGCAATGGTTTTATTGATTTCCAGCAAATCTCCTGAACTTGCATCTCCATAACCAGGAACGAATCTTTTGATCGGAGTAAAGAAGATTAATGTAGAAACTAAAATCACTACCAAAACTATTGCCGCAGAAATAGCTATGTATAAATTAAGCAAAGAAAGCTTGTAAGAACCCACTTCTTCAAATGATTCGTCATTCATCACCACCAAACGGTAAGTGTTTTGAAGTTTTTCCTTAAAATTAGCCCATCCTTTTTCCTCGTTATTTTCGGTACTCATTGTACACTATTTTGTTAAAATTAAAATAAATTTGTATTCTGTAAGTTTTAATAAGTATGAGCATCCAAAACCATTGTTTTTCGTAACAAATACAAGGATTTCGAGTATTTGTTTAGAGTGATTTTTTAGTATAAAAGCGCTCAAATTTTTCTGACAACAATTTTCTTCAAAATATTTCTTTTTTCGAAAACGAAATTAAACATTTTTTTGCTTTGAAAAGATTCAATACACTTTTATCCTTTTGGGTTCTTATTTTTTTTATTTCTTCCTGTGCTACTCAAAAAAGTAAAGAAGACCCATCTAAAGTTGGTAAATTCTACCACGACGTGACGTCCAAATATAATGGATATTTTAATGCCAATGAATTGCTGGAAGCTAGCATCGAAACCTTGAATGAGCAGCACCAAGATAATTACAATAAAATCTTAAGTGTGTATAAATACTCAGCTGCTGATAATGCAACTGTGGTGGCTGGTGACTTGGACAATGCGGTCAAAAAAGTTTCGATTGTAGCAAGTTTGCATCCTGCCAGCCATTGGAAAGATGATTGTTACCTTTTGATGGGGCAAGCTCAATATGTGAAAAAAGATTATGAATCAGCAGAGGAAACCTTAGAGTTCATGGTAGATGAATATGACCCTAAGAATGCAGGCAAAAAAAGAAAGAAAGGAAAGAAAAAGAAAAAATCTAAAAAGCAAAAGAAGAAAGAAACTAAAGAAAAGAAAAAGAAACGAGAGCAAACTCAAAAGGAAAAGAAAAAGGCACAAGCGAAAAAACGAAAAGAAAAAGAAGATGCTCGCCAAAAAAGGATAAAAGCAAGTAAAAAGAAAGCAAAGCAAAACAAGAAAAATAGGAAGAAAGGGAAAAAATCTTCTTCTAAGAAAAAGACTGAAAAAGTAGAATCAGAAGTAAAGGTGGTAGAATCAGCACCTGAAGTTAAGGAAGAGAAAAAAGAAGAGAAGAAAGAAAAGGACGAATCAGGAAATTACTTTTTGAAACATAAACCTGCCTTTCAAGAAGGAGTCTTATGGTTGGCGAGAACTTATATCGAAAGAGATAAATTTGACCAAGCGTCTCGCTTGATTGATCGACTAAAAGGTGACCCTAAAATTTTTAGTGAAATAAAAAGAGATTTGGCTCCCGTGGAAGCTGATTTTTATTTGAAACAAAAAAAATATGCACAGGCGATTGCACCTTTAGAGCGAGCGATTAGTTTGACAAAAGATAAAACAAACAAAGCAAGATATGCTTACATCGTTGCCCAGCTTCATCAAAAATTGGGTCAAGGAGAATCAGCATATGCTTATTTTGAAAAAGCGAATAAATATAGCCGAGATTATGAAATGCGATTTAGTTCGCGTCTTAATATGGAAACGAATGCCTGGCTAAATGGAAAAGCGACTGCTAAGGAAACGATTGCTCAGTTGAATAGAATGTTGAAAAACGATAAGAATGAAGAGTACCAAGATCAAATTCATTATGCGTTGGCGGGCATTTATTTAAAAACAGATCAGACCAAAGAAGCCATTGCTAATCTTCAATTATCACTAAATAAAAGTGAAACTAATCCTGCACAGAAAGCCGAATCGTATTTGCTTTTGGCGCAGTTGTTTTACCAAGATGAAAATTATGTGTCTTCCAAAAATTACTATGATAGCACATTATTAGTGATGGGAAAAACAGATGATCGGTATCTTGAAGCTCAAAAATATGCCAACAGTTTGACAGAGATTGCTGCGAATATTCAAATTATTGAATTGCAAGATAGCTTGCTTCGAATCAGCACATTGTCAGATGATGAGAAACGAAAACTAGTTGCTAAACTCAAAAAAGAAGAAGCCGCACTAGCTGCTCAAAGTAAAGTGACCTCTAGGCCAAATATTAAAAAAGGAGGTGTTAGACCAAATATGAGACCTAATCGAAGTGGCGGTAATCAATTTCAAGAACCGAGCACATGGGTTTTTTATGATGATAAAAAAGTGAAAAAAGGGAAAAGGTCTTTTGAAAAAAGATGGGGAAATAGAAAAATGGAAGATGATTGGAGAAGATCGAATCGACGAGGGGCAAATCAGGCAGATGATGAGATTGTGGAAGAGGTAGTGGAAGAAGGAAGTGATTTAACAGACGATGAAATCGCCAAAATACTTAGTGATATACCTAAAACTCCTGAAGAGGTTACAGCGGTAAAAGGTAAAATCAAAGATGCTTTATATGCCTTAGGAACCTTATATCGTGATCGATTAGAGAATCATGGGAAGGCAGTTGAGACTTTAGGTAAACTTGAAAATCGTTTTCCAGGGAATGATCATGAATTAAATGCATGGTACTATCAATATCTTTCCTACACGGATTTGACGCAACAACCAACAGCTAAAATTTATAGAGATAAAGTTATAGGGAAATATCCTGAGTCAACTTATGCTAAAGTCTTAAATGGAAATGCGGTAGCTTTTGAAAATAAAGAACAGCAATTGAAAAATTACTACAAAGATACTTACTCTGATTTTGTTAATTTGGACTACAAAACAGCATATGAAAAAGTAGGAAGAGCAAAAGAAATATTTGGTGAAAAGAATCTCTTACAGCCAAAATTTGCCTTATTGTCTTCTTTGTGTATTGGAAATTTGCAAGGAAGAGGGGAGTACGTAAAAGCATTAAAAGAAGTCGTTGCAAGATTTCCAGGTACGCCAGAACAAAGTAGAGCAAAAGAAATTTTACGACTTTTAGGGGAGTTAAAAGAAGACCCAACTATTCCGAAAGAAGGAAATGCAGGAGGGAAATTCAAGTTGCAAGACAAAAAAGTACATTATATGATTGTGGTACTTAAAGGTGGAAAAATAGAATTGGGTGATGCAAAAATTAAGGTATCAAACTACAATAGAGAATATCACAAAACGGATAAACTTCGAATTTCTAATATTTATTTGGGAGCAGATACGAATACTCCAATTTTAGTTATTCGCCGATTCAAGAATAAAGAAAAGTCGGTAACCTACTTTCAAGGAATCATGGCCAACAAAAAGAAATTTTTAGGAGACAATAATGATTATGAAGTATTTGCCGTAACTCAACATAATTATCGAGAAATTCTCAAATCAAAATCAATAGAAGATTACCGAGAGTTTTTCAATGAAAATTATAAATAGGAGTCAGGAGTCAGGGGCTTTTTGTTTCTCCCACGATTTAATATTAAGTATATAAATGAGAAAAACTCTTTTTGCTAAAATGCAAAAAGAGTTTTTCTTTTTTACAATGGGAAAAACAAAAAGCCCTTGACTCCTGACCGAGAGCGGAGCGACCAACTTGCCTGACTCCTTTGGTTTTATTTTTTTTGAAAAAAAAATAAAACCAAAGGAACTTTTTGGAATGGTTCGATGTATGTAATCTTGATAATCAATTTTAATCAAGTAAATGCATGCTTGTCATTCCCTTCACCGTCAATTTATTTGACAACGAAGGATAAATTTTTAACTTTATGTTACTAATAACAGACGACATTTTGACTAAGCGAAATCACGATCAAATTTTCGAAGAAGAATTTTTGCCGCATGCCGATGCGTTAAAAACTTTTGCCTATCACCTCACCTACAATGAGACTGATGCCGATGATTTAGTGCAGGAAACTTACTTGAAAAGTTATCGATTTATCGATAAATATCTTGTAGGTACCAATGCAAAAGCGTGGTTGTTTAAAATTTTGAAAAACGAGTTTATCAACCGTTATAGAAAAAAAGCAAAACGACCTAAGGCTGTAGATTTCGAAGAAATTATTCACTATCACAATGAGGAAGGAGATAATCCTTACTCAAGTTATGTGGATTTACGAGTGGAACTTTATCAAGCCATGATGGGTGATGAAGTGACTATAGCGATTAACAGTTTGGCAGTAGACTTTCGAACTGTAATCTTACTTTGCGACATTGAAGGGTTTACCTACGAGGAAATTTCTAAAATTATAGATATTCCGATAGGAACGGTTCGATCTAGATTGTTCCGAGCTCGAAATATGTTGAAAGAAAGATTAGCGAAATATGCCGAAGAACACGGCTACAAGGATAAAAGAACGAAGTAATTATTTAGGTGACATTTGATTCTTTGCATAATTTTTTTAGATAATGCGAAGGATTAAGTGTCACCTTTTTTTGTAAAATATATTTTTCGAGAAATTAAAAAGCTGGAGAGTAATTTTATTCTCCAATTTATTCATCAACTATTTTCAAATCAGAAAGACAACAATTTTCAATTCATCAATAAAATAAAGATTCAGAAAATGAATAGCAGATTAATCACTTTTCAGTCAACTATATTTGAGCGGACAAGTTGTCGAAGTTCAATAGATGGTTCGATTGGATTAGTCTGGAATCTTTTGGCGAATGATTTTGATTGTTGATTTTTACGTGTTTTTGAGAGTAGTTTAAAATTTTAAGTCATGGATAACACAATTAATCATCAGCAACTAGTACAAAAAGTCACGATGTATTTAGATAATGAGTTAACGAAAGAAGCGGAAATAGAACTACTCAAAGAAATAAGAAAAAACCCTTCTTTCAAAGAATTACTTAATCAAGAACAATCTTTTAGAGATTTTTTAAGAAGTAAAATCCACAGGCGAAAGGTTTCTCCAGGTTTAATCCAATCTATCAAAGACAAAATACGCGTTCCTATTCCACCTAATCAATAGTTTTAAATTCTCTTTCACCTCAAAGAGGCGTAGAAAATAAAATTACTTTTATATTTATCATCAGGCCTTTGATTTTTTATGTAAAAAATCAAAGGCCTGTTCTATGAATCTTTTGCAAGTCCTATTTGGGTACTCTGCGGATAAAGTTTAATTTTGCACCACTTTTAGGGGATATGAAATTTATCTCTATTTAAAAAAACAGAAATGTATCATTCACAAAGTTTCTTCTTTTATTAGCTACGCTAAATATCTTTTCGCAAGTGTGTCGAACTTGCACCTATCCTTTTGTTTTTATTAAAAAATCTGTTTTGAAACGTGTTTTGATTTTGTCAAAATGTAATCAAGTAAAATTAAACTCTAAGAAATGTTAGATAAATTAGAAGCTATTTACGAGAAATATGTTTACATCGAGGAGCAATTGGGTGATCCTTCCGTCGTATCTGATATGGATCGATTTACCAAATTGAATAAAGAATATAAGAGTCTTGAAGACCTCGTAAAAGTTTACAAGGAGTACAAATCAGTCTTGGAAAATATCGGATCTGCGAAGGAAATGTTAGCAGATGAAGAGATGAAAGAGATGGCTCAAGAAGAGTTAGATGACTTAATACCTAGTCAAGAAGAATTGGAAGAAAAAATAAAAGTTCTTTTAATTCCAAAAGATCCTGAAGATGAAAAGGATGTTATTTTTGAAATTCGTTCTGGAGCTGGAGGGGATGAAGCAAGTTTATTTGCAGGTGATTTGTATAAAATGTATTCTCGATATTTTTCACTTCAAGGATGGAAAGTAGAACCGATTACCATCAATGAAGGATCAGTAGGAGGCTATAATAAAATTGTTTTGGAGATAAATGGAACAGATGTTTATGGGAAATTAAAATTCGAATCTGGCGCACATCGGGTACAACGAGTTCCAAAAACAGAATCGCAGGGACGTGTTCATACTTCCGCTGCAACTGTTGTTGTGATGCCTAAATTCGAAATGGAAGATATTAATATCAACAAAGTAGACTTGCGAAGAGATACTTTTCGAGCGAGTGGGGCAGGAGGTCAGCACGTAAATAAAACAGAATCAGGGGTTCGATTTACACACCTTCCGACAGGTATCGCAGCAGAGAGTACAGATGGTCGGTCGCAACATAAAAATCAAGATATTGCCTTGAATCGACTTTATGCAAAAATTCACGAAACTCAAAAGAATCAACATGATTCTAAAGTTGCTGCGGAGCGAAGATCATTAGTAGGGTCAGGTGATCGATCAGATAAAGTAAGGACGTACAACTTTCCTCAAAATCGAGTTACCGATCATCGAATTGGTTTATCTTTAAATAAATTAGATAAAGTGATTGGAGGTGATATTGAAGGAATCATCGAAGCATTACAAATGGCAGAAAATGCAGAGAAGATGAAAGATAATACGGATTAATAATCGCTAAGGTCAACAAAAAAAAACGGTATCAACAAATTTGTCGAGACCGTTTTTTTTAACTTTTTATTGGAAAATTATCTTCGTTTCAATAATTGAGTTGCCTTCTTAGAACCTAATTTTTCAGCGACTTTCCAGTCCTTCAAGAATCCATTCTTTCCAGCTTTTTCTCTAGCAATACCTCGGTAAATATATTTATCAGCCTCAGGTATTTTATCTTTTCCTTCTTCGAGTTTCAACACTTCGTCAAAAGCATGGAAAGCAGTTTCGTATTCCCCAGTTTCTAACAATGCTTTTCCGTAGTCAAACCAAACCGCTCTTTTGAAAGGAATATTTGGATTCCCTGGTTTGAATTGTCTTGCACAGAAGAACTTTAAATCAGGAATCGCACCTGCATAATCTTTTATGGCAAAATGGCATTGAGCTTTATATCGCCGTGATTGCCAATATATTGGTTGAAGAGGAATGGAGGTTTTGATTGCTAAATCAAAATCTTGAATTGCATTCTCCCAATTCTTATTTAGTTTTTCTACGTTAGCTCGGCCAAAATATGATTCTGGATTACTTGGAGAAAAGTCAATACTTTTAGTGAAATCATAAATAGCATCATCATAATTTTTCAACCTAAAGTTGATAAAACCTCTACGCTCATATGCTTGTGCATGGCGATCGTACTTTTCGATGGCTTTGTTTAATGATTTAATTGCTTCGTCTTCTTTCCCTTTTTTCTCCAATAATTCTCGCCCTTTTAAGTAAGCTTGAACTGCAGATCGATCACTTTTAGGTTCAATAATACCATGATGTAGAATTTTCCCATTCTCAGTCATCCATGCAGTCATATTACCAGCTACAGCAAACTGAGCAACATATTCTAGCATGCTGATCGTATTTTTCCAACTTTTTTTGGTACCCTGGGTAATAAATCGAGGTACGGTGAGTGAGGCGGATGCCTCATCAAAGATTTCTTCTTCTTCTAGTAGGATGTCAAATTTATAATAGCTTTCCACTCGATGTTGGTACATTTTCAGTACTTTTTCGTAACTCTTTGCGCTTCCAAATTCTAAGCGTCCGGTCCAAATTGTCTTGTAGGTCATCTTGCTGTCTGTTTGAGGAATTAACTAAAAATGTTTTAAAAAATAAAATAGAACGATGCTACTTATTTATAGTAGCATAATTCAGACTGGTGTAGTTCCTCAAGATTTGTTAGTTCAATTTTTTTGAGATATGTATTATTATCATTTCTCAGAACTAACTTTTGTGCGAGGGTATCAAAACCCGTGCTACACGCAGTTTACTCATGTATGTGTATGTGTATGTGTATTTAAATTTAAATTTCTCGAAAATTGTATGAATGTTTTAGCCCCGTGAATGGGTAAGTGTTGATGGGAAAAATAACTAGTTTTCTATATCTAAAAGGTTCTGCAAAGTTATGCTAAAATTTTGGATTTTTCAATTAAAATCTGCATGTTTGCATGTTTTTTTCGAAAAATGTCTGCGTAAATCTAAATTAAATAAATTTAATTTCATAATCAATTGATTGTCAATTGAAAATAAATTCACAAATAGTTACATTTTTAATAAAAAAATGTAACTATTTGTATTCGATTAAGCCCAAACTTTACATCCTTCTGTACAATTAGTACAAATATCTATCTGGTCTCGGCCCTTCAGTAAAGTTTTCCTGAAATTATAATATTCATCACTTTGCCATATTTCTTGAAATGTTGTGTCTTTTAAATCTCCCAAGCGATGTATAGCATCTTTATCAAAACAGCAAGGCACTACCAATCCATCCCAAGTAATCACGCAGCTATGCCATAATTTCCAACAATGATTAAGTAGTTCGTTTTTGATGAGGTACTTTCCATCGTCTTGTTTTTTGTAGCGAGCATATTTTTCGATGGTGGGAATAAGTGGATTCCCATTCTCATAATCATAAACTTGAGCTGTCTTTAACTTGACTTCATCCACTCCAATTTCTTCCGCCAATCGGTAAATATCTGGAATCTGATGTTCGTTTGGTTTGACCACTAAAAATTGAAAAATAATATGGGGCGTTTTTGATTTCATTTTCTTTTTCCACCTCACGATATTTCTTGCACCTTCTAAAACATTTTTTAATTTCCCTGCTTTTCGATAGCTTTCATAAACTTCTTGCGTCGTTCCATCAACTGAAATAATCATTCGATCCAAACCTGACTCAATTGTTTTTTTGGCATTAGCATCATTTAGAAAGTGCCCATTGGTAGAAGTAATCGTATAAATACCTTGGTCACTAGCATATTTTACCATATCCAAAAACTTCGGATTAATGTATGGCTCTCCTTGGAAATAAAAAATGAGGTACATTAATTCACGATGGAGTTCGTCAATTGTTTTCCTGAAAAAATCTTCTTTCAAATTTCCAGTTGGACGTGAGAAAGACCGGAGTCCACTTGGGCACTCAGGACAACGTAAGTTGCAAGCAGTTGTCGGTTCCATCGAAATGGTAAAAGGTAAACCCCATTGAATCGCTTTGCCCGTCCAACGGGTCAAATAAAAAGAAGACATCACTTTGATAATATTCAAAATACGACGAGGGCGAAGTTTAGAAATAAAATTAAGGGAATCATGCCAATATAAACTCATGCAATTTTTTTTTTAAAATTAAAGGTAATGGAAAAAATGGCTTTCCATAAATTCTAGCTCGTCATTCGGAATAGAAGTAGTTCTAACTTTTTTTCCAAAAAACTAATTAAAATCTGTTACAGAAAAACGGTTCAATATTAAAACCATTTTTGAATTCAAATAATACCTCTTGCTTTAAGTACTAATAACCAATTGGTTACGCTATTTGTTTTTTCTTAATATAGGAAGAATGATTTAAGGAATCCAAATGACGTGTCACACTAACTCTCATCATATGATTGATTTTTGAAAATTGTAGATTGTGTCGCGTACTTATTTCCTATATATTTGATTCAATAAACAAACAATAGGATATGAGAATACTTACACTTTGTATTTTTTTTTCCTCCCTAATTACTCCTTCCCAAAATCTAAAAAAGATTTCCCAATTTTTTTCGGTTCATCACTTGACCACTTCATTGATTACTCAATTGGATGGAGAGGTGGAATTTGTGCTATGGGAAAAAGATGAATTATTAGTGGAGACCTCAATCATTGGTGAATCTAAAAATTCATCTGATTACACTTTAAATTATGTCATCAATAAAAAGAATTTTGAATTAGATTGTTCCTTGATTGGTGATGCAAGAACTTTGCTTTTGACTTCAAAAAAAATCAATAATACGATTTTTTCCAAAGGACAAAAGCATCAAACAAAAAAGACATTTAAGGTATATATTCCAAAGCGATTGTATTTCGCAATTCAGTAAATTTTGAACTTTACAAGTTTGGAAAAAAATAAATTTCTGACCTAGATAGGAACCGCTCGTAATGTGTGAATCAGTTCCTTTCTTGCATTTAGGATTAAAGTAGCGGTGTTAATGCTCGAGTGCTAACACCGCTTTGTGTCAAAAAAAAAAGCACTTTGTAACAATACATTTACAAAGTGTTTTCTTTTTTTTTTATAAAATTAGGTTTTGCTCCAAGTCGTTCCGTCTTTTCCATCTTTGACTTGAATCTCTAATTCTTTGAGTGAATCTCTAATCGTATCAGAAGTTCCCCAATCTTTATTCTCCCGAGCATTTTGTCGTAGTTCGATGATGAGTTGCATCAATCCATCTGCGACTCCATTTTTACCGCCGCTGCCAATTTCTTCATCTAATAATCCAAAAATTTCATAAATGAAAGTCTGGAAAGTTGCTTTTAATCGCTCCAAAGTTTCAGCCGTAAGATCATTGTTAGAAAGGTGTCCTGCACTCAAACCATTTACTTTATTTACTAATTCGAATAGTCGAGCCATTGCCATCGGAGTATTGAAATCATCACTCATTTGTTGGAAAGCTTTGTCCATCAAATTATTAATTTCAGTATCCAATTCTGAAGTATTTCCATTGGTAGGTTCCATTTTTTGCAATATCGCATTGGCCTCCATAAGACGACGATATCCTTTTTCAGCATCTTGTAATCCTTTGTCCGTGATATCTAAAGTACTTCCATAATGTGCTTGAAGCATGAAAAATTTAACCTCCATCGGACTGTAAGCCTTAGTGATATGCGGGCTATCGCCTGAAAAAAGTTGTTGAGGAGTAATAGTATTTCCATCACTCTTTGACATTTTTCGACCATTCATTTCGAGCATATTGGTGTGAATCCAATAGTTAGCAGGTTGGCAGCCACATGCACCATGGTTTTGTGCCACTTCGTTTTCATGATGTGGGAATTTCAAATCATTTCCACCTCCGTGGATGTCAAAAGTTTTTCCTAAATATTTAGTGCTCATCGCAGAACATTCCAAATGCCATCCTGGAAATCCAATTGACCAAGGAGAGTTCCATCTTAAAATATGCTCATCAGATGCTTTCATCCAAATCGCAAAATCAGAAGGATGTTTTTTCTCACTTTGATTTTTCAAACCATCACGAGTTTCTACAAGTAAGTCTTCAATTTTTCGACCTGATAATTTTCCATAAACTTTTTGTTCCTCCGAAAATTTGATGGTATCAAAATAAACAGAGCCATTTGCTTCGTACGCCAAACCATTGTCGATAATTTGTTGAACCATATCGATTTGCTCGATGATGTGAGCAGTCGCTCGTGGCTCGATGCTCGGAGGCAATGTATTGAAAATTTTCATCATGTCATGAAAACCAACAGTATACTTTTGGGCAACTTCCATTGGTTCTAATTTCGCCAATTTTGCTCCTTTTGACATTTTATCTTCACCCTCATCGGTCAAGTGTCCCACGTCCGTAATATTTCGAACATAGCGAACTTCGTAACCTAAATATTTCAAATATCGATAGATTACATCAAAGCTTGTAAAAGTTCGGCAATTACCAATATGCACATCGCTGTAAACCGTAGGGCCACAAACATACATACCTATAAATCCTTCAGTAATTGGTTGGAAAAGTTCTTTTTGTCTAGTCAGACTGTTTTGAATGTAAAGCTGATTTTTCATATGGCAAAATTACATATTTCGTTTTAAAAAAAAATGTCAAGTAGAATTATTTCTTAATATTTACTGAAAAAAGTATTGAGACGTTGAGTATTGGGAAACGAGTGCATTTCAATATCCAATACCAGAAATTTCAAATATCAAAGCTTTTTTCAAAAAGCAATTTTACAAATAACTGGAAAATGATCAGAATAGTTCTCTTTTAAAATTTCGTGACTTTGCACCTTTACTTTTTCATGGGTCAAAATATAATCAATGCGAAGCGCAGGAATACTTCCCGCATAAGTAGTGCCAAATCCCGTTCCTTTTCCTTTGAAAGAGTCATTCAAATTTTTGGTCAAAAGGTGATAAGTGTAAGATTGTGGGGTATCATTGAAATCACCACAAACGATAACTGGATGAGGACAAGTTGCGATGTGATTTGCTACTTTTTGAGCTTGCTCGGCTCGAAGTTTTGCGTAGTGTTTGAATTTCCTCATCATGCCTTTGATGTCTTTGAGGGTTTCTTTTTTTCTCAAATCTCCTTCTTGTCTGACTTTATCGGCAATACCTGAAACTTGATTGGATTGAAAATGAATACTGTACACCCGTACTTTTTTTTCATTGATAATTAAATCTGCCCAAGAGCATGAATTAGTAAGTGTTCCAAAATTTATTCCTCCAGAATTGACGATGGGGTATTTGGAAAAAATAAAAGTACCTCTTGAATGGTAGGAATGCACAAAGGGGAAATTGAATTTTTCTTTAATAAATTTACCATTGAATTTCGAAGTTTCTTGGGTACAAAGAATTTGGATTTCTTCTCCTCTTTTTAAAAAATGAATAAAATCGTTTTCTTGCTTTGTTCTTTCTTTAGATCCTTTTTTACCAATCCTAACTTCTACTAAATTTTTAACATTATAACTTCCAATAGTAATTAATTTTTTGGTTTCCATTTTTTCAAAAAAATTAAAACCAACAAAACTCGTCACATGTCCCCATCCTAAAATGATGCAGCCCAAGGAAAGAAATAAGTATTTCTTTTTTCTAAAAAGCCAAAAAATAACCATGATTAGATTGCTCAATAACAACCAAGGATAGATTAAACCAAAAAATGAAAATTGCCAGAATTGACTAGGATTGATAAAAGGGGAAAGGTAGGCAAAGAAGGTTGCAAAAATGATTAACACATTAACCCACCGCATAAGTTTTTCGAATCTGCCCACAAGGTTAGTTTTTGAGAAAAATGAGAGTTGGTGAAACTATTAGAATTTGCTCGGTTGGCGTCAACCGTCCATCGCCAACCGATTTTCTTACTTTTTACTCGCGTTAAATAAGAATTCTTTTTCCTCCTCCGTCAAACTTTCGTAGCCTGACTTTTTAATTTTTTCCAAAATAACATCCACCCGTTCTTGGTGCGGTACACCATTAGTGTCTGATTTAGCATTACCCCGACTTTTTCCAAAAACACCCTTAGAAGATCGAGATTTTGTAGCAGGTTTATTTTTTGGGTTTTTATATTCTACGCGAAGTTTATTTTTTTTGCCAGTAAGAAATCCTAAAATGTTTTGGAAAAATGATTGGAAAGCATTGACGATATTATTGACAGGGCCAGACATATCGAAACCTCCTGACCTCAATTGGTAAATATAAAACCAACCAAATAACGCGCCTCCAAGATGTGCAAACGCACCTCCTGTATTACTTACATTAGCGATAGAAATTAGATTTAAAAAAAGTAAAACGGCAACAACGTATTTTAATTTGACATCGCCAATAAATAACAATCGCATGATGTAATCAGGAGCAATAATAGCAGAGGCAAGGATGATTCCGTTGACTGCACCAGAGGCTCCTAATGCAAAACTAATATCCCCATAAATTAAGACATCGCTTAAATAAAACGCGAAGCCTCCAGCGAAACCACTCAATAAGTACAGCGGTAAAACGTGATGGTCACCGATAAATCCGCCAACAATTTTTCCAAACCAATAAAGAAATAACATATTCCATACGACATGCCAAAACCCTTCATGCAAAAACATACTAGTGAGGGGAATCCATGGATGAGTTAATAAATACCAACCATCAGAAGACATACAAAAAAGGTGAAGGAAATCTTGAAATCCATTTGCCAGAGGAGAAACTCCTGGGTAAGCGATTGCAAAACCTACTTTAAGTAAATTGATTACCACAAATACCGCCACATTAATTATAATCAACCGAGTGATCATATTTCCTGAGCTAAACTCTCTTTTTAAATCGTCCCAAATGGAGGTAACCATAATTAAATTTTTAATATTTTTAAACGTCCGTAAATTTAAGCACTTGATGAAAATATACCAAATGTATTTTCAATTTACTGTGTTCCAAAGAACATCTTTATTTAAACAAGCATTTCGTGAATGAGTTGCATTTTTCCGAAATTCAAATTATAATCTTGAACCGAATTTGTTCCAATATTGAATTAAAAGAAAACCGAATAATGCTCCTCCGAGATGCGCAAAATGTGCAATGCCTGTACCGCTACCAGATAATCCTAAGATTAAATCTAGAGCAATATAACCTATCACTAATTGTTTCGCAGTCAAAGTGATTGGAGGAAAAAGTAATCGCATTTTTTGGTGTGGAAAATTATAACCAAATCCGACTAGGGTTCCCATCACAGCGCCCGAAGCACCTAATACCGATCCTGGGGCACCACCATTTTGAATCTCAATATAATTGGCAACTACATGAAGAGCGAGTGATCCGAGTCCAGCGAAAAGATAGAAAAATAAAAATCTTTTCGGCCCCCAGGTCATCTCCAATGGAGGGCCGAGAAATGCGAGCATCACCATATTAAAGAGAATGTGCATGATTGACCCATGCATGAACATATGAGTGACGATTTGCAAAGGTTGAAAACCAATCCCATCATAATTTGCTCCAGGGTAATGAAATATTAGCCAACCACTTATTTGAGGCATCATCATCATTGTGACTACGAAAAGAATCACATTTAGAATGATTAAACTTTTGACTACATCTGTTAATCGCATCATATTTTTACTAAACTTTTTTTACAAAAATGAGCTGAAAGGTAATCATTTTTGGGAAAAATGAGGAAGGGATTTCGACGAGTAAAAGAATCTAGCGGTCGAGGATTATAGAAGCCCTTGACTTCTGACCGAGATCCCGAGCACACTCGGGAGACCAACCTCACACCTGATTCCTTCTACTTGCAATTTTTATAAAACTCATCCATCCGCAAATGAAAATCAATCAATGTTTGTTCGGAAACAAACTGCGAGGACTTAATGTTTTTATGAAAATCAAAAATCTTTTTAAGAACTGGAGAAGGTACTTCAGATTTGGCGATCAATTTTGTCATGAATTCATCATCCACTTTGGTCGTGTTGAGATTATATCGATCTCGAATGTAAGCGTAGAATAATTTCATTTTTTGCTGACATAATTTTTTATGATCATTTTGCAAAAAGTATAATCGACCAATAGTTGAGATAAACTCAAATGACGTATTTTCATTTTGTTCCAAAACAGGAATGATTCGTTGTTTTCTTTTTGCTCTAAAAAATAAATATAAAAATCCCATTCCAATCATCAAGTACCAAGCCCAAGCTAAACTTGGCTGCGCTAAAATATATTTCAAAGATTCCTCGGAAGCAATCGTTCGATTACTTCCGCCACTTCGTCTTTGATTATAAGCTCGCCCAAATCCTTCACCAACTCGACTATATTCGTCCCAGTAAATATCACCTTCGGTCAGGTGTGAAAAAACTTTATTTGCATAAACTAACTCAGTTTTGTCCAGCATAGCCATGTTTGTAAAATTCATAGGAGTAGTGTGCAAGTAAAATGAACCACCATTAATTCCATATTCTTTTTTAGCAAAATTGACTTGGTCATTAATCGTCCCAAGCTGGATCATACTATGTGGCTCTGCACAAAAATATGCGCTGTCGATATAATTCCAACCGTAAGCAACTATTTCTCCTCCAGATGTGAACCAATAAGGGTATCCTTCATTTTTTAATTGAGGATGAAGAAAATTAAAAATAGCAAATGTATCAGAAATGGTGGCATAATCTTCCCAAGGTTCATAATTACATTCTTCGTAGTACAATTCAAACATCAAATCAAATGGAATCGTCTTACTTGAAATGAATGCAGTATTTCCTTCGCTCACATAATTTAATAAACTTGCAACATCGGCAGAATCCAAAAACATACTTTCGCCTACGAAGACGTAATTACTGTTTGTATCGCTAGAAGTTGGTAACTCTTCATCCAATCCTTCTTTGATTTCTGTAAATTTATTACTAGGGAAATAGTCACTCAGTACCTTGTTGATGACAAAAGTTCCGAAAGGATCCTTGCTTTCTGCTTCGTAATTTTCTGACCAATCAAATCGCTCCGAATCGTCTCCCAAAAAAATGAAAAATAAAAGCAAAACCGCTGCTGCTACTCCTAAGATGTAAAATGGTTTTTTATCTCCCATGGTCGACTAATTTTTCTTTTTTGCTTGCTGAGTTTCTTTCAACATATTTTGGAGTTGAGGTTGAACACTTGATCTAAAATCCATTCCACCTAATTCTTTTTTTCCATACCACACCTTTTCAAACATGATAGTCACCGATCTAAAATTCGAATGCCAATCTGTTGTACTCAACTCTCGAATATAATCTCGATTCGTTTTATCTTTTTTCCATTTGATCCATTTTTTCAAAGACAACTCCTTGATGATCGCCAAATAATATAATCGAACAGCCATGGGGTAATTCTCTTTATCCAAAGCTTCTCTAATATATCGATCCAGATCAGACTCATGAATTCTCTCTTCGATATTCGCTAAAGAGATTGGAATGGAAGTTTGTGGTTTTATTTTTTTGTTGCTCGGTGCCAATGCCCAACCTTCTGCTCCAACCATATTCGCAATGATGAAAGCCAAAATAATTACCGCCATGGCAATAAATAAAAATTTAAAAAATCCGCTCCAAAAACTCCCCGCTGCAGGGAGCAAGTCGTTTTCTTCATCAACAGCGTCCGAATAACCGCCATCATCAACAGCTTCATTATCGTCCGATTTTCTAGTGTCGCCGCCATTATCTTTACTATAATCTAAATTTGAAGATGCTTCCCACCAAGCTGTTTCGTCAAGTTGTTTTTCCACAAATTCACTTTGCAGATAATCCTCTCTTGGAGAATCTTGAAAAGAAAAAGCTAGATTGCTACAAAAAAATACAAACAACAGAAGCCAAATGGATTTTGTAAATGTATTGTTATGTTTTTTGAAAAAAGTAAACATCAAATTATTTTTTAGCTCTATTTTAAAATAAAAACTCGCTCCCGTCAACCGTCAACCGTTTTTCATTCTCTAATCATTCCTTGAATCACTCTAGCGTTGCCAATGTTTTGAACTCGGTTTTTCAAAGTAGGCGCTTCCTTGATTTCTAAAAGTGTATGATACAATAATCCAACACCACTAATCAATAATGGATAAATCAAATATAAAGCTGCCGTCGAAATAAACGTCAATGAGATTACCGCAAATTGATCCATCAAGTCTTGCGTCAATACTAAATTCATACTCACCAATTTGATGTAAATCCAAATCAACGAAGTATCTGTGATCATGAAAAATGAAATTCCAATCGTCAAAGTCAACAGATAAGTTCCCAGCAATTTTCCAACAGAGCCACTCAATAAATGAAAGGTTCGACCAAGTCCGGTGATGAGTCCAATATTTTCCTTACACATTATATACATCCACAAAATCAAAACTGGAAAGGCAAACGGAATAATCAAAATTACGGTGTACCAATCACTCGTCATCAAAAATAAATTCATGATAAGAATGACTGCTGCGATTTTTGCAAAATTCAAAACATGATGCATCGTCGTTTTTGCAGGCCTTTTTTCTTCAAGTTGTTGTTCTCCTTTTTCAGATGTTTTGATCAAATAAGTAAAACTCACAAAAGTCAAACAAGAGAAAATGAACGTATTTAAAATGATTAAAAATGGAACGGCCTCATTGACAAAAAAACTATGAATCACTCCAATGTAGGCTACGAATTTCAAAATGAGATATTCAAAGATGGAAACAAATTCAGCTCCCTGCGTCATACCTGCTTGAGGAAATGAAAATAAATCCGTGGGAGAATCAGGCGTAAAACTGAAAACCATTCCTGAATAAAATAATGCACTCGCTAGCGCTAATCCACCAATGCCTAGGATGTTTTTTTTATAAAAAACAAAAACATCTGAGAATACTTCTCCTGAAGATTTGATGCGAGTAAAATCAATTAACTGATTATTATCAGCAGGCAAACGACCTTCTTTTGGTGGAATTAATAATCCTTCTTTACCTCTTTTATTCGGCAGCCACCAAAAATATAAAATGACAAATGACAAACAAGCCAAAATAAAAAGCCCTCGAATGATGTCAGGCGTTTCAGTTTGTCGAGTAAGAAATCCTTCCAAAAATCCAGCAATGATAAAAATTGGAACAATGCCCATCATAATTTTTACCCCACGTCTTGCGGAAATTTGGAATGCTTGCATTCGAGTAAGTGTTCGAGGGAAAACTAAACCTTTGCCCATCGTGAGTCCTGCCGCCGCCGCAATTACGATTGCCGAAATTTCCAAAGTACCATGAATCCAAATCGTCAAAAACGACTCAAGGAAAACACCTTGCTCGTAGAAAAAATATTGGAAGGCACCCACCATGATGGCATTTTTCACCAAATAAAATAAAGTACCCAATGCGAAAAAGACCCCCAAGGCAAACGTCTGAAATGCGACCCATAAATTATTAATCGTAATTCCGACTGACATTCCCAATTCGCCTCGTTGTTTATAAACTGCCATCGGATCACCCGATTCAATATTTTCGATCGTCATATCCACATAATCATCCCCCAAAATCATTCTTGGAAATTCCGCATCCATCGCACACGACAACACTCCAATGCCAAAGGCCAACACAAAAACCCAAAAGGCTAATCGGAATTCTCGCCGAGATTCCCACACCACATAAGGCAACTCATGTGTCCAGAAATAGGAAAACCGTCCAAGCTGAGTTTTTCGATTCTTATAAATAGAATAAAAAATCTGTTGAGCTATATTATTGAGATATACTCTAACCGAGCGGTTAGGGTAAAATGTACGAGAGTAAGAAAGGTCATCGGTGATTTGAATAAAGAGGTCGCTCATTTTGTCAGGATCAACATTCTCTTGGTTTAGATCTTGCTCAAATTCTTTCCACTTTTCTTTATTTTGTTTGATGAAACTTGTTTCACGCATAGCTTTATAAATATGATTATTTTAACAATGGCAATTTCGATGGCAATATCAATTCAACGAGAATTTCAAATATGTGTTTTATCAAAAAAGCATCAGCTAGTTAGATTGCCATTTTGATTGAAATTGAAATTTTGATTTAATATCATTTAAACCTAAAAATATTAACAAAAATCCACATTTTTGTACTTCGTTACAAAATTTAAGGATTGTCTTGATAGATAATCAAGACAAACTTAATAATAAGACTAAAATTTTTTTTATGAAAACGATAGATATCAGAACCACACAAAATGTTACGATTGAGTATGAGCTTGCTACTTTGAGGGAACGTATCTTGGCATTTTTTATTGATTTTGTAATTGTATATATAATTTTCTCAATTCTATATTTTACTTTGACGGTTGGCTTTCGAGACATTTTTTTGAATGTAGAAAGTTACGCTTTGAGAGCGGTGGTAATGTTTAGTTTTTTCGTTTTTTATCAATTATTTTCTGAGATCATTGCAGACGGACAATCGTGGGGAAAAAAAGCAGTAGGCATAAAAGTGGTTCGGTTGGATGGACAAGAACCAGGACTGAGTGAATATTTATTGCGATCAGTTTTTTACATTATTGATATTTTATTTTCGTTTGGCGTAGTGGCTAATCTATTGATTAGTTCTTCTGCGAAAAGTCAGCGGCTAGGAGATTTGACCGCGAACACAACGGTGATTCGAATTCGATTTAATTTAAGATTTCGCTTGGAGGATATTTTAAAAATCAATTCCATTGAAGATTACGAACCTCAATTTCCAGATGTTCGAAAATTGAGCGAGCAAGATATGTTGTTGATCAAATCAATTATTACGCGCTCTCGATTATATCGAAATAAAGCACATCGAGAAGTGGTAAACGATTTAGTTTTGAGATTAAAAGATGAATTGGATTTAGAGAAAATACCTCCGAATAAAATTGAATTTTTAAAAACACTCATTCGAGATTATATCGTCCTAACTAGATAACACGTAGAACGATTTTCCAAATCGTCTCCCGTTCAACGACTTTCCAAGTCGTTCAAAAAGTAAGTATCATTTTTTTATAACAATACATTCACCAAGAAGAGAAAGAAGCAAATGGCAAGAAAATTTAAAAAGAGATTAATCGAGAACCTAACGATTGTCGACATCGCCGATCGAGGTAAGTATGTTGCAAAAAGTGAAGAAGGCCAAGTCGTTTTTGTAGAAGATGTTGCCCCAGGAGATGTGGTCGATGTTTTGGTTTATAAAAAAAGGAAAGGCTACCTTTTAGGTTCTGTCAAGGAGATAAAAAAATATTCTGAAGACCGCGTCGAACCTTTTTGCGAACACTTCGGAACTTGTGGAGGTTGCAAATTTCAGCACATTCCATACGCCAAGCAATTGGAATTCAAACAAGGCATCGTAGACAATGCTTTGCGTCGAATTGGGAAAGTGGAAATCGAAGAATTTCGAGATATCTTACCTTGCGAAGAAACTGCTTTTTATCGGAACAAATTAGAGTTTTCTTTTTCCAATAAAAGATGGCTGACCTACGAAGAATTGAATAGCGATATTTCAAATGTCGAAGATGTTTTAGGCTTTCACCGAGCAGGCGCTTTTGATAAAATCTTAAATATCAATAAATGCCACTTGCAGGCAGATCCCTCGAATTCATTGAGAAATTCATTCAAAGAAATTGCCTTGGAGCAAGGGTTAACTTTTTATGATGTTAGGGCAAATACAGGATTTCTCCGCAATATGATTGTCCGAACTTCGACCACCGGCGAGGTGATGATGGTACTAAGTGTAGGTGAAAATGACCAAGAGAAAATCGATACTCTTTTGAATGCAGTTTTAGAAAAAAATCCATTCTTGACTTGCGTTTATTTTACGGTAAATCAAAAAGTAAATGATTCTTGGTTTGATCTAGAAATGAATCACTTTTTTGGTAAAAAAACGATTGAGGAATATCTTGGAGAAGTGAAATTCGAAATCGGGCCAAAATCATTTTTCCAGACAAATACTAAGCAAGCTATTCGACTTTTTGATATCGTAAAAGAGTTTGCAGGACTATCAGGTGAGGAGAATGTTTATGATTTGTACACCGGTTTGGGAAGTATCGGATTGTACCTTGCAGAGAATTGCAAGCAAGTTGTCGGTATCGAAGAGATCGAAGCAGCAATCGAAGATGCCAAAGCCAATAGTGATCGAAATAATATCACAAATTCTGTTTTTTATGCAGGCGATGTGAAAGATATTTTGACCACGGATTTTTCTGAAAAACATGGGAAGCCAGATGTAGTCATTACCGATCCTCCCCGTGTAGGAATGCATCCAAAAGTAGTCGAGATGTTGCTCGAATTAGAAGCACCAAGAATTGTTTACGTGAGTTGTAAACCATCGACTCAAGCACGAGATTTGAATTTATTGAAAGAAAAATATGATATAAAAAAAGTGCAAGCAGTTGATATGTTTCCACAAACACCTCACATCGAAACGGTGGCATTGTTGGAATTGAAAAAATAGTTATTTTGTTTACGGAGGACTGTTAGTCCGCGCGGGCTAACAGTCCTTTTGGATAATTTTTTAAATAAAAAAATCGAAGCAGGAGCTTCGAAGTACTTATGGAAAAAGAAAGAAATTACGAAAAATTAGAAAATATAATTTCCCCTTACAAAGCTGTATTGGGAAAAGCAGTTGATACAGTTTTAGCACAGGAAATTTCGAAATACCCGATTTTTGTGCTGCACAAAGAAGCCCTCGAATTAGGCATTTCTCTGAAGAATGAAATTAATACGCCTAACGAATGGTTGGTCAATTTATCTACCTTGGAAGAGTTCTCGACGAAGCAAGTTATCGAAGCCAGTCGAGTAAATCGCTTCACTAAAATATATAAAAATCCATCTGAATTTTTGTGCCTTTTCGTAATAGACGAATTTGGAGCAAATTTTGTGTTCTTACCTCGTATCTAAAGAGATTTTAGATTTTAGAAAATTGGCCTATCTATTTATTAAGCAGGACTTGAGAAACCATAATCTATGGTGAAAAGTTTTAATATCTGATGTCCAAGATTTCGGCGATCTAAAACCAATTTTTTAATCCTCAATAAAATTTAATATTTTGGATAAGGATTTTTTTTCAAACGGAGCAGGTAATTCAGGAGGTTCAATGGTACAAGATACCACAACAATTCAGCAGATGTCAAACTACGAACCACATAATAAGATTTTGTTGATCGAAGATAATCCAGGAGATGCTCGTCTTGTGGAGATATTATTGAGTGAGTCAGATTTGCTCAATTGTAAAATTACCAATAAAGTAAATTTAGCAGATGGAATGGCTGCGCTAGGAGAAGCGGATGATTTTGCAGCTATTTTACTGGATTTAACCCTTCCAGATAGTCGGGGTTTTGAAACACTTGAGACCCTACTTGCCAAATATCCAGATAATAATGTAATTGTTCTGACAGGTCTGCAAGACAAAAGTTTAGGAATCAACTCTGTAAAAGCAGGTGCTCAGGATTTCTTAATTAAGGGTGCTTTTGACTCAGATCAATTATCAAAATCACTTCGGTATTCTATCGAACGTACTTTGGTTTTAAAGAGATTGGAAGAGACTCAGCGAATTGCAAATATTGGAAACTGGGAATATAATCCAATCACAGAAGAGTTTTTAGCATCAGATCAGATTTATAGAATTTTTGGTTTGAAACCTCGAAAAGCGGGATTGAACTACATCGATATTTTAAAAGAAAATCATCCTTTTCAAGAGCTCAACGAGATTCATCAAGAAGCTTTAGCAAATGAAGATAGAAGTGTTCGAAAAGATATTCGTATTCCAAAAATTGAAGGTGGTCACCGAGATGTTTTTATTCAATGTAAGGCAAGTATAAGTGCTGAAAGTAAAGTAATTCTGACTGGAATCATGCAAGATATTACCGAGCGAAAAAAATCGGAAGATGAGCTTTTAAAGAGTCAAGAAAAATATCAAGACTTTTTTAATAAATCAAAAGATCCCATTTACATCTGTACGATGGATGGAAGATGCGAAGCATTCAATGAAGCTTTAGTTGAACTCTTGGGATATCCAAAAGAAGAAATTTTAGACCTTAATATCCATAATTTGATCACCTCTGAAAAAGGAATGGATCAATTTTTTGATCGGCTAAAAATAAATAAAGACGTTCAGGATTTTGAGGTGGAGATGCAAAGAAAAGATGGAGAAAAAAGATATTGTTTAATTACCGCAACGATGCTTGATTCTGAAACGGAAGAAAGTTACAATGGGGTAATTCGAGATATCACGGAAAGAAAACAGGCAGAAGCACTTCGGAAAGCAAGAGATTTAGCTCGCACTTCTGCTAAAATGAAAGAGAAATTCATTGCAAGTATTAGTCATGAAATGAGGACTCCAATGAATGCGATTTTGGGAATGAGTAATTTGGTCATCCAAACAGAACTCGATCCTGAACAATTTAATTATATCAATTCGATCAAGCAATCATCAGAATTGCTTTTGGGAATTGTGAACGATATTTTGGAGATTTCTACTTTAGAAAATGGAAAAATTCAGTTTGAAAATAAAGACTTTGATCTCAAAGAGTTATTGAAAAACTTGGTCAACGTAATGCAATATAAAGTAGATGAAAAAAACTTAAAGCTCATCATTGATATCGGAGAAGATGTCCCACAATTTATCAAAGGAGATAATTTGAGATTGAATCAAGTGCTCTATAATTTAGTAGGAAATGCGGTGAAATTTACCGACGTAGGTTCCATCCATATTCGAGTGTTGAATTTATATGATGGAGATGATGATGTCTTCTTGAAGTTTGAAGTAGAAGATACTGGAATCGGAATTCCAAAAGATAAAGTGGCAGCCGTTTTCGAAACATTTACTCGAATCCGAACTAAGGATCGAATCTACGAAGGAACTGGTTTGGGACTTTCTATTGCTAAAAATTTGGTAGAACAACAAGGAGGAAAAATTGCGGCAAGAAGTATGGAAGGGGAAGGATCGACTTTCCTTTTCGATTTAGTTTTTGATATTGGAAGTAGGGAAGAAGCATCTACACCAACACCTGAATTAGATGATACGATTCACCTTGATCGACCAATCAGATTACTTTTGGTGGAAGATAATAAACTGAATCAAATGGTGGCGAAAAAGACTTTGCAGAAAAAGTGGTCTGATATTGATATCACTATTGCTGACAATGGTCAACTTGGAGTGGAAGCAATCAAAGCGAAAAAATACGACATTGTTTTGATGGATATTCAAATGCCAATCATGGATGGCTACGAAGCGACTCAATATATTAGAGCGAACATGCCAACTGAGATTGCCAATATGCCAATCCTTGCGATGACTGCTCATGCCAATATTGCCAAAGATCACTCGTACAGAAAATATGGAATGGATGACTTTGTTTTAAAACCATTCAAACCTGAACAACTTTTTGGGAAAATTGCACAGTATGTGAATAATGGAAATGGAAGAAATTAATTTTTAGAGAGCTGATTTTGAAATAATTTTAAGAAAGTAAAACGTTTTTGATACTCTTCCGGAGATAAATTGGTTGGTGTGTCATAAATTTAAAAACAGATTAAGATGGAAGTGAAAGTGTATAATTTTATCAACTTAGACTACCTTGACATGATGTCTGACGGAGATTTAGAAATGAAAAAAGTCATGCTAGATATGCTTTTTGAGGAATTACCTGCGGAACTTGCTAAAATGCGAGAATTGACCAGCTCAAGAGGTTGGCAAGAGTTATCTTCAGTTGCTCACAAAATGAAATCAACATTATCATTTGTAGGAAGTGATGTAATGACTACTGCAAATACAGATATTGAAACTTTTTGTAAAGATGGAGCAGGAAATATTTCAATGATTTTAGCAAAAATGGAAATATTGGAAAGTAACTTAGATAATGTGATGAATGAGATGAAAATGGAACACGCTAAACTATAGTTTTTTTTAATAAAAGTACAGGAAAAAGAGTTTGAAAAATGCTCGCACCAGCTTTTGGTGTGAGCATTTTTTGTTTTAAAAATACCCCTTCACACAAACAAAATAAATCCCTATCTTTGCGCCCTTAAATCAAGATATTTTATAATAAAAAATAGTTGATAGTTGGATTAAAGTTCAAGCTATCATTTCAAATTAAAAGATGAAAGTATCACTCAACTGGCTCAAAGAATATACAAAAGTAGGTTTACCAGCAGAAAAAATTTCTGAAATATTAACGGACATTGGCTTAGAAGTAGAAGGCGTAGAAGAAATTGAAAGCATTAAAGGCGGCCTCGAAGGCATCGTCGTTGGACATGTCAAAGAATGTGGAAAACATCCTGGTGCAGATAAATTATCATTGACAAAAGTTAGCATTGGTGGCGAGGAAGATTTACAAATTGTTTGTGGTGCACCAAATGTGGCAGCGGGTCAAAAAGTTTTAATTGCAACAATTGGAACAACTTTATACGATAAAGAAGGCGGTTCTTTTAAAATCAAAAAAGGAAAAATCCGAGGCGAAGTTTCCGAAGGAATGATCTGTGCAGAAGATGAATTAGGTTTGGGAAATAGTCATGATGGAATCCTTGTTTTGCCGGAAGAAGTAGCAGCTGGCTCTTTGGCAAAAGACTATTTCGAAATCGAAAATGACGTAGTTTATGAAATCGGCCTGACCCCAAACCGTTCCGATGCAACTTCTCAAACTGGTTCTGCCAAAGATTTGGCGGCAGCTTTAAAAATAAATTATGGCGGAGACGGAGTTGTTAACATGCCATCTGTGGATAACTTCAAAGTTGATAGTAATTCTTACCCCATCGAAGTAGTTGTCGAAGATACCGAAGCTTGTCCTCGATATTCAGGGGTAACTATAAAAGGTGTAACCATTCAAGAATCACCTGATTGGATTAAAAAACGATTGAATTCTATCGGTGTTCGACCGATCAATAATATTGTCGATATCACGAATTTTGTTTTGCATGAATTAGGGCAACCTTTGCATGCATTTGATGCGGATAAGATCGAAGGCGGGAAAGTGATTGTTAAGAAATTATCAGGAGGCACTCCATTTTTATGTTTGGACGAAGTGGAGCGAAAATTACATGCAGAGGATTTGATGATTTGTGATGGCAATGAAAAAGGAATGTGTATTGCAGGTGTTTTCGGAGGATTAAACTCTGGTGTAATTGATACTACTACGAATATCTTTTTGGAAGCAGCTCATTTTCATGCGAAGATGACTCGACGAACAAGTACTCGACATTTGTTATTCACCGATGCTGTCAAAGTTTTTGAAAAGGGGAGTGATCCAAATGTAACTTTGTATGCATTGAAAAGAGCAGCATTGTTGATTCAAGAATATGGTGGTGGAGAAATTGCATCAGAAGTGGTAGATATTTATCCAACTAAGATTGAGAAAAAAGAAATCGATATTGTTTTTAATAATGTCAACAGATTGATCGGAGTAGAAATTTCTCCAAAAGAAGTTCGAGATATTTTTGAAGCAATGGAAATTGATGTCGTGACGGAAACTGCAGAAGGAATGCGAGTAGCGATTCCAACCAACAAAGCAGACGTTCTTCGAGAGGTTGATGTGATTGAAGAAATTCTTAGAATTTATGGATTTAACAAAGTACCCGTTTCCAACCAAATTAGAAGTGCAGTTACCCTTCGCACTGGAGTGGACAAAGGGAAAGTTCAAAATATCACCAGCGCATTTTTGACTGGGAATGGATTTAGTGAAATGATGGCTTTGTCGCTTACCCAATCTAAATATTATCAAACGATGATTCCGGTTCCTGAAAATGAATTGGTTTTTGTCAATAACACATCTAATATTCATTTGGATGTGATGCGAGCAAGTATTTTGATTGGAGGATTGGAAGCAATTTTACATAATCAAAATCGACGAAATGGGAGTGTCAAATTATTTGAATTTGGCAATACGTATAAAAGGTTAGCAGAGGGAGAATTTCCCTATCAAGAAAATGCACATTTAAGTTTGTTGATGACGGGGCAACGATTCGAGGAAAGTTGGTTGAATCAAGACAAAGCGAAAGTCTCATTTTACTCCCTAAAAACTTATGTGAATAACTTGTTGGAAAGGTTAGGAATTCAAAAATTCCAGCAAACGGCCATCCAAGACGAGGTGTTTAATTTTGGTTTAAAATATCATCGAGGAGCGCAAGAATTAGTTACTTTTGGAAAAGTACAAACTAAGATTCTCAAAGAAATGGGGATCAAACAAGATGTATTTTTTGCTGATGTTAATTGGGCATCTATTCTGAAAGCTCTACGTAAACATAAGATCAACTTTACGGAAATAACAAAATTTCCATCTATTCGTAGAGATTTAGCATTAGTTATAGAAAAATCTGTTAATTTTGATCAGATTTCAGCAATTGCTCAAAAAGCAGGAAAGAAATTGTTAAAAGACATCAACTTATTCGATGTGTACGAAAATGAAGAACAACTCGGCGCAGGTAAAAAATCCTACTCAGTCAGTTACATTTTTGAAGATCCTACAAAAACGTTGAAGGATAAAGAGATTGAAAAAATCATGAATCAATTGATTCAAACTTACGAAAGTAAATTAGGCGCAGTAATTCGCAGGTAGAGGGTCGATTTAGCAGCTGCCCACCAAAAAGGAGCGCAGCGGTTTTTTGGCAAAAAAAAATAGTAAGAGTACATTAAAATTTTACCATTCTGAAAACCAAGTTCCATTCAAAAACGAAGTTAATTTTCAGGTAGTTAAAAATTTAAACAAACTCTAAAGAGTCAATCAAAAACTATTGACTAAATAATATTTTTAAAAATTTTTATCAAAATTTTCGCTGGCAGCTAAGGCGACCAGCTACACTATGAATAATTTATCAGAAAAAATGGACACTATCGAAATGAAAGTCAAGCAATTGGCTTCCAGACTCGACCGTGCCCAAAAAGAAAGAGATAAATATTTAGAAGAAAACAATAAACTCCGAAGGGAGTTATCGAAATACAGTAATAAAACCAATGATTTGGAAAATAAGTTAGAGAAAACGACTCTAGCTTTAGAGGAGAAAAAAGAGGATGATCCCGAGCATTCTAAGAAATTGAGGAAGGAAATCGAACAATACATCAAAGATATTGATAAATGTATTGACCGACTAAAAAACAGTTAAAGTAATGGAAGGACAAGACACCTTAAATATAACAGTACTAATTGCAGGCCGTCCCTACCCTTTGAAAATAAAGGCGGGCGACGAGCATACAATTCGTAAAATCGTTAAGGATGTCAATGAAAAAATCAACAAATTTCAGTTGACTTATATCAAAAAAGACAAACAAGATTGTCTGGCAATGACCCTCCTAACTTATGCAGTTGACTTTCACAAGGCACAAACGGATAAAGAAATGACCCCCGGTGCTGACCTTTCTGATAAAATCCATCAATTAGATGGATTGCTCGATTCTCTTTTGGGCTAAATTTCCCATCCTTTCTCTTCTGTGTGTAAATGTTTGATTAAGTATTGTAGTACGATTCTTTGAATCGTTTCTTGTTTAGAGACTTTTTAAGTCCCTATATAAGTACATATTTACTTATACATATTAAGCACTTCATTTCCAGATCTATTTTTTCATATATAAAATAAATTAAAAACAACATGGGACTAGAAGCCATAATTGGAGCAGTCGCAGCATTAGTAGTTGGAGCCGTTTTGGGATTTTTTGCAAAAAAATCTTCAGAGAAACCCAAGCTAGAAGCCGCAGATAGAAAAGCTGACGAAGTAATTATCACCGCTAGGTTAAAAGCCAAAGACATCCAAGCTGAAGCTGAAAAGAAAAACGAAAGCATCAAGCGAAAGAAAATTGGTGAAGCAAAGGATAAATTTTCTCGCTTGAAATCCGACTTCGAAAGCTACAAGGGTGACCAAAAGGTTGCGATGAAAGATAGAGAGATGGAAATTAAGGATTTGGAAAATGGCTTAAAGCAAAAGCAAGAAAAATTAAAAAGTCAGCAACAATCTTTAGATAGTAAAAAAACTGATTTTGAAGGAAAGGAAGCTGAGTTAAAAACGATTCGTGAAAATTTAGATAAGCAATTAAAAATTATTTCGAAGAAAAAGGAGGATTTGGAAAATGCCAATCAGAAGCACATCGAAGCATTGGAGAAAGTAGCAAACTTGAGTGAGGCTGACGCAAAAGAAGAGTTACTCGAAGCAGTAAAATCTAAAGCTGAAATGGATGCGATGCAAATTGTAAAAGATACTATTTCGCAAGCAAAAGTTGATGCCAATAAAGAAGCTAAGAAAATCGTCATCCAATCCATTCAAAGAATGTGTGCGGAATATACGATTGAGAATACCGTTTCAGTTTTCAACCTGGAGTCAGATGATTTGAAAGGTCAAATTATCGGTCGAGAAGGGCGAAATATTCGAGCTTTGGAAGCAGCAACAGGAGCAGAAATTGTAGTGGATGATACACCAGAGGCAATTATCATTTCTGGTTTTGATGCGATTCGAAGAGAAGTTTGTCGATTGTCATTAAAACGATTGGTAGCAGACGGAAGAATCCACCCAGCTCGAATCGAAGAAGTAGTTGCTAAAACTCGAAAAGAACTAGATGAGCAAATTGTCGAGATCGGACAACGAACGGTGATGGAATTAGATATCCACGGCTTGAATGCTTATTTGGTAAAAATGATTGGGCGAATGCGTTTCCGATCATCTTACGGTCAAAACTTATTGAAGCACTCTATCGAGACAGCTTATTTATGTGCAAGTATGGCAGCGGAGTTAGGATTAAATCCGAAGCAAGTTAAAATGGCAAAACGAGCAGGACTTTTACATGATATTGGGAAAGTATCAGAGGAAGATTCTGAATTGCCACACGCACCGCTTGGAATGAAAATTTGTGAAAAGCATGGTGAGAATGCTGTGATCTGCAATGCAGTCGGAGCGCATCACGATGAAATCGAAATGAATAATATTATTTCTCCAATCGTTCAGGCATGTGATGCTATTTCAGGAGCACGGCCAGGAGCAAGACGAGAGATTTTGGAAAGTTACTTGAAACGAATTGGTGAATTAGAGGAATTAGCATTGGCTCATGATAATGTTCAAAAAGCCTATGCGATGCAAGCTGGTCGAGAACTTCGAGTAATTGTGGAAAGTGATAAAGTATCTGATCAATATGCAGAAGATTTATCGTTTATGATTTCTCAAAAGATCCAAGATGAGATGCAATATCCTGGACAAGTGAAAGTAACGGTAATTCGAGAAACTAGAGCAGTAAATTTTGCGAGATAAATAATTTGTAGAATTTTTAAGTATAAATAATGGCTAATGCGATATGATTCGTGTTAGCCATTTTCCATTTAAGAGTGCAGTTCGATTTGTTCGAGGAAGAAAGCTTCCAAAAAAGGAAAAAAAATCAAAAATAACTGTAAAAAAGAGTTTTTAAGCTTTTAAAAACTAGAAGGAATAACTACCTTTGCACCGATTTTTAATGGAGCCACAAAATTTTATTTGGCACTATTGGAAGTCAAATCTTTTTAAAGAGAAAAAATATATTTCAGATTCACTTTTTTGAACAGATCGATATGAAATTATCTAGGATATTTTTTGCACTAGTTTTTGGACTTCTTTTAGCATTCACCCAAATTGCTCAAGCAGAAGGTGGAAGTGAAAGTAAAGGAATTGATGTAGAGGCAATTGCATTTCATCACATTTCAGATGCAAATGTTTATAGTATTGGCCCTTGGAGTTTTCCATTACCATGTATTTTGTATAATAAGGATACTGGTAAATGGTCTACATTTTCTTCTGGGGATTTTCACATTCATGGGCATCACGGAGATGGATCTGACATTGTAGATGGATATGTGTTGAATGGAGGAACAGTTAATAAAATTACTAATCCAACACCTGAAATGGCGGAAGGTCATCTTTCTATTGCAAGTGATGACGCACATCCATTTCATCATGAAACAAAAACAGTTGAAGGCAAAGAAAAAGAGATTTCTTACTTCATGCATGATGGGCAGAAATTTTATTTAGAAGATAAAACAGCTTGGGACTTTGGAGTATTTGGTGGAGATTTCACTTCATTCTATGATTTCTCAATCACTAAGAATGTAGTAAGTATGTTTTTAGTTTGTCTTTTTATGATGTTAGTATTTTTTAGAATTACTAAATTATACAAAACGAATGAAGGTAAAGCGCCAAGTGGTGTTCAAGGATTCTTTGAACCAATGATTGTTTTTATTCAAGAAGAGGTTGCTAAACCTTTCTTAGGGAAAAAATGGAAACAATTCTTACCATTCTTATTAACAATTTTCTTTTTCATTTTAGGATTAAATCTATTTGGTCAAGTTCCATTTTTGGGAGGATCAAATGTATCAGGAAGTCTTTCTGTAACCTTAGTGTTAGCAGTTGCGGCATTCCTTGTAGTAAATCTTAGTGGAAATGCACATTACTGGGGACACATTGTTTGGATGCCAGGAGTACCTGCATGGTTGAAAATCACTATTTTGACACCTGTAGAGATTATTGGTGTATTCATTAAGCCGATTACTTTGATGTTGCGTTTGTTTGCAAATATCACAGCAGGTCACATGGTAATGATTATTTTTGTGAGTTTGATTTTTATCGCTAGAGATGCAGCAGGAGATGGGATTGCGTGGTTAACCTCTGCAGGTTCTATATTACTTACAATGTTTATGATGGCAATTGAATTATTAGTTGCATTTATTCAAGCATTTGTATTTACAATTTTGACAGCAGCATATTTGAATGCATCGACTGAAGAAGCACATGATCACGATCATGGAGATTCTCATGATCATGCAGCTGCACATTAAATTAGAATTTTAACTTTTTTTTTAACCATATAAATATTTTCAATTATGGGTTCATTAGCTGGAATTGGAATGGGTTTAGCGGTTATCGGTGCTGGTATCGGTATTGGTAACATTGGAGCTAAAGCTATGGAAGCAATCGCTCGTCAGCCAGAGGCTGTAGGTGACATCCGTGCAAACATGATTTTGACTGCCGCTTTGGTAGAGGGTGCTGCATTGATTGCAATCGTAATGGCTTTCTTGGTAGGATAATATCCACCGAGAAGCAAAAAGCAAGAATTGAATTCCGTCACGGTTGGTGGCGGAATTCATGTTCACAAACAAGTGGTTATTTTAAATTAAAAATAAAATTTAGAAATGTTTTTACTAGCTAAATTTACTCCAATATTACCTTATCCAGGATTGATTCTTTGGACGGTTGTTATCTTTGGTTTGTTTTGGATCATCATGAGAAACTTTGCATTCAAACCTATCGTGGATGCATTGGAAAGAAGAGATAATAGTATCCAAAAAGCAATAGAAGATTCGAAAGCAGCAAGAGCACAGATGGAAAGTTTCAAAGAAGAAAGTGCTAAGTTTCTAGGGGAAGCTCGTGGAGAACAATCTGCTATCATGAAAGAAGCAAGAGCTGCGAAAGATCAAATCATTAATGATGCAAAAGATGAGGCAAAAGTAGCTGCTAATAAAATTATTGGAAGTGCTCGAACTGAAATCAATGCGGAAAAGAATGTTGCTTTAAAGAAGTTAAAAAAGAATTCTGGTATTTTTGCATTAGAGATTGCTGAGAAAGTTATTCAAAAACAACTGATGGGAAAAGACGATAACGAGTCTTTTGCAAATGGGTTGATTAATGATATAAAATTAAACTAAGAGATTATGTTTTTATCTATAAGTGATTTATTGCTAAATCCTGATTATGGTTTGTTTATTTGGACAACTGTAATCTTCTTGGTCTTTTGGTTTTTTGTAATCAGAGCTGCAAAGAAACCCATGAGTGATATGTTGGGTCAAAGAAATACGGATATCCAAGAAGCTTTGGACGAAGCCGAAAAAGCTCGAATCGACATGGCTAACTTAAAAGTAGACAATGCAAAAATGATTGCTGATGCCAGAGAAGAGCAAGCACAAATTATTGCTGATGCTAAAGCTACTAAAGATCAAATCGTAGCAGAAGCAAAAGTAAAAGCGACAGAAGAAGCGGAGAGAATAATGGCAAACGCTAAGATGGAGATTGAAAGTCAAAAGAAAGTAGCTATTTCTGAAGTGAAAAACCAATCAAGTTTAATCGCTTTAGCTATAGCAGAAAGAGTAATCAGGAAACAACTCAAAGGCAACGAAGATCAAGAAGCGTTGGCTAATGAATTGATTAAGAATATTAAATTAAGTTAATCAGTTGATTTTTAAATCAACTACTAACCAATAATAAAATGTCAGTAGCAAAATTAGCTGGACGATATGCAAAATCTTTAATTGACCTAGCCCAAGAGCAAGGTAAATTGCAAACTATTTTGGGTGACATTCAAGCCTTCAAAGCAGCGAACGGAAATAGAGATATGTATTTGATGCTTAAAAGTCCGATTATCAATGCGGCCAAAAAACGTAGTATTATTCAAGCGATTTTTGGAGAAAGCTTTGATGAAATGACGATGGCTTTTACCAATATTGTTTTGACCAAAGGTCGAGAGGAATTTCTTCCTGAAATATGTGATGAATTTATCAATCAATATCGAGCAATTAAAAACATCACGAGTGCAACCGTTATTTCTGCCACCCCTTTGAAAGAAGAGACTTTGGAAAAGATCAAAGATAAAATTCGTTCTGAAATGACTCAAGGTGGAGGAACAGTTGAAATCGAAACTAAAGTAGATGCATCATTACTTGGTGGATTTGTGATTGAAGTAGGGCATAGCTTATATGATGCAAGTGTTGCGACTCGATTGAAAAAACTCAAAAAAGAGTTAACTAGTAATGTAAATTAAAATAGATTGTTAATCTGCTAAACTGTTTTACTGTTTTTTTCAAAACAATAAAACAATAAGCGAAGTGAGACAGTCAGACAATAAATATATTTTTTAATCATAAAATCCAAAGATTATGGTAGGTGTTAAACCTGACGAAATATCCGCAATCTTAAAGCAGCAATTATCTGGTTTTCAAACTGCTGCAGAACTCGAAGAAGTAGGTACTGTACTAGAAGTAGGTGACGGTATCGCTCGTGTTTACGGACTTACTCAAGCGCAAGCGGGGGAGTTGGTAGAATTCGAAACTGGAGTTCAAGCTATCGTATTGAACCTTGAGGAAGATAACGTAGGAGTTGTTTTGTTAGGAGCTGGTGACGGTATACGAGAAGGTTCTAAAGTACGTCGAACTAGTCGTATCGCATCTCTTGAAGTAGGAGAAGGTATGATTGGACGTGTTGTTAATCCCCTTGGAGAACCTATCGATGGTAAAGGTCCAATCGAAGGAAAGACTTACCAAATGCCAATCGAAAGAAAAGCACCTGGTGTAATTTACAGACAACCCGTAAACGAACCACTTCAAACTGGTATCAAAGCAATCGATGCTATGATTCCAATTGGAAGAGGACAACGGGAGTTGATTATTGGTGACCGTCAAACGGGTAAAACTGCGATTGCAGTTGATACTATCATTAATCAAAAAGAATTTTATGACAGAGGAGAACCTGTATTCTGCATCTATGTAGCTTCAGGTCAAAAATCATCTACAGTTGCAAACGTTGCTCAAACATTGGAAGAAAATGGAGCAATGGCATATACTGTAATTGTTTCTTCTTCTGCAGCTGATCCAGCACCACTTCAATATTACGCACCATTTGCTGGAGCGGCTATTGGAGAATTTTTCAGAGATACAGGACGACCTGCATTGATTGTTTTTGATGATTTATCAAAACAAGCAGTTGCATATCGGGAAGTATCTTTATTGCTTAGACGACCTCCGGGTCGGGAAGCATATCCTGGAGATGTATTTTACTTACACTCTCGTTTATTGGAGCGTGCTGCAAAAATCATCGCTAATGATGAGAT
>Ga0115005_10000316_pt1 | contig 36675 bp, 32 predicted proteins | sample ArcOceMetagenome_FD_87163 | JGI IMG/M metagenome (GOLD analysis project Ga0115005, IMG submission 87163) | Marine eukaryotic phytoplankton communities from Arctic Ocean - Arctic Ocean - Greenland ARC118M Metagenome | ecosystem: Environmental > Aquatic > Marine > Oceanic | place: Arctic Ocean... | reverse complement strand
GTCCGTCCCATAAATATTATTTAATTGACATTAATATCCCATAATTTCATAGCTTTAGGAAATACAAATTTTGTATTTTTGTCAGAACTTGGATATTACTGAGACTTCTCAGTAATATCCAATATAAAATTCGAGGCTATTACGCATAAAATCAATGGATTAGGATGTTATCTGGGTGTTTTTAGATTATTACTAAGACTTCTCAGTAATATGACACAAATTATTCATTAGAAAATATATGGAAAAATATTTAAAGTTAATGTCTCTAATGCGCACTTTTTTAACCCTAGCTTTTGCTGATGAAAAACTACCAGTGTTCATTGTTCTTAGGTCAGTAAGTACCACAAAGTAATCATTACAAATAAAAAAGGCGAATCATTTATGATTCGCCTTTAAACATAATTTGAAAGTTTCCAACTCTAAATGTCAGTTTCCAACTTTAAACAAGCGGTTTCCAACTCTAAGTGTTGTGATCAAAACACAGCTAGTCAATGTAGCTTTCAATCGGCGGACAACTACAAATTAAATTACGATCACCGTATACATCATCAATACGGTTAACCGTTGGCCAGAATTTATTAGCCGCTGCCGCTGGAACTGGGAATACCGCCTCTTTAATTGTATAAGCACGATCCCAAGTATCCGTAATATCCGCTAATGTATGTGGTGCATTGTGAAGTGGGTTGTTATCACTTGACCATTCACCTGATTCAACTTTACGCACTTCGTCACGAATAGAGACCATCGCCTCAACGAAACGGTCAAGTTCAACTTTAGACTCAGACTCCGTAGGCTCAATCATGAAAGTACCCGCAACTGGGAACGACATCGTTGGCGCATGGAAACCGTAATCGATTAAGCGTTTAGCTATATCAACCTCAGTAATTCCTGAAGCTGCTTTAAGCGGACGCAAGTCGATAATACATTCGTGTGCAACACGACCATTTTTTCCTGCATATAAAAGTGGGTAATGCTGGCTTAGTTTGGTTGCTAAGTAGTTAGCGTTTGTAATCGCGTATTTAGTTGCATCTGTAACACCTTGCTTACCTAACATTGCACAGTAAAGGTAAGAGATACATAAAATACCTGCACTGCCAAAAGGTGCTGCTGAAACTGCGCCATTACCTTTAGTGCTGTCATCAACAGTAATAATTGCATGGTCAGGCAAGAATGGAGCTAAATGTGCTTTAACACCGATTGGTCCCATACCTGGGCCACCGCCACCATGTGGAATAGCGAATGTTTTATGCAAGTTCAAGTGAGATACATCTGCGCCAATGTGGCCTGGAGATGTAACACCTACTTGTGCATTCATGTTTGCGCCGTCAAGGTAAACTTGGCCGCCGTTGTCATGAACGATGTTACAAATTTCTGCAACCGTTGTTTCGTATACACCGTGAGTTGACGGGTATGTGATCATGATACAAGCAAGGTTGTCGGCCATTTCACTTGCTTTAGTACGCAAGTCATCCATGTCAACGTTGCCTTCTTTATCACAAGCAACTACAACAACTTTCATACCAACCATTTGCGCAGACGCAGGGTTAGTACCATGAGCAGAAGATGGAATTAAACAGATGTTACGATGTGCATCGCCACGACTTTCATGATATTTAACAATCGCAATTAATCCCGCATACTCACCTTGAGCACCTGAGTTTGGCTGCATTGATATGTTGTCGTAGCCAGTAAGTTCAACTAACCAATCCCCTAACTCATCAATCATTTGCTTGTAACCTTGCGCTTGGTCGATAGGTGCAAATGGGTGCATGTTAGCGAATTCAGGCCATGATACTGGGATCATCTGTGCTGTTGCATTTAATTTCATGGTACAAGAACCCAAAGAAATCATTGAGTGGTTCAATGCTAAATCTTTGTTTTCGAGTTTTTTGATATAACGAAGCATTTCTGTTTCGCTGTGGTATGAATTAAATACAGGGTGAGTCAATATTTCAGATTCACGTACTAATGCAGCTGGAATAGAAGAATGACCAGAAGCGACTACGCTATCGTCAAGCTTGCTTACTTCTAGACCATGACCTTCGCCTAATAATATATCGAATAAGCCAGCGATATCAGTACGAGTTGTTGTTTCATCTAATGAGATGCTGATTTGACCTTCAACGTCTGTACGGAAGTTAACACCAGCAGCTAATGCTCGTGAAACGATTTCTTCTTTGTTATCTAAGTTAAACGTTAATGTATCAAAGTAGTTAGCGTGAATGGCGGTTAAGCCTTTCGCTGCTGTACCTAAACATAAAATATCAGCGAAACGGTGAATACGGTTAGCTATAATGTTTAAGCCTTTAGGACCATGGTAAACCGCGTAAAACGCCGCCATGTTAGCTAATAAAACTTGAGCGGTACAAATGTTTGAATTAGCTTTTTCACGACGAATATGTTGTTCACGCGTTTGCATTGCCATACGCAGAGCTGCGTTACCGCGTGTGTCTTTAGATACACCAATAATACGACCCGGTAATGAACGCTTGTATTTTTCACTTGTGGTAAAAAATGCTGCGTGTGGTCCGCCGTACCCCATTGGAACACCAAAGCGTTGTGTTGAACCAATAACAGCGTCTGCGCCAAGTTCACCAGGAGACTTCAATAAAACTAAACTCATGATATCGGCTGCTACTGCAACGATACCTTTGTTTGCGTGAATTTTTTCAATTAACTCACTGATGTCTGTTACTTCACCTGTTGCACTTGGGTATTGTAATAATGCACCAAAAACATCGTGGTCAGCTGCTTCATTTGCAGGGGCAACAATAACATCAAAATCAAACATTTCTGCACGTTGTTTAACTAAGTCGATAGTTTGTGGATAAACATCACTTGAAATAAAAAATAAGTTTGATTTTTTGTTTTTAGAAACACGTTTTGCCAATGCCATGGCTTCTGCAGCGGCTGTGCCTTCATCTAATAATGAAGCAGAGGCAAGCTCTAAACCTGTAAGGTCGATACACATTTGTTGGTAGTTTAACAATGACTCTAAACGACCTTGAGCAATTTCTGGTTGGTAAGGCGTATAAGCTGTGTACCAGCCTGGATTTTCTAATACGTTACGTAAAATAACGTTTGGTGTTAACGTACCGTAGTAACCTAAACCAATGTAAGTATCATTTACCTTGTTCAAGCTTGCTACTGCTTTTAAGTCAGCTAATGCTTGTACTTCTGTTTTACTTTCTTCAATTGCAGGAAGATCGGATAAACGAATATCACTTGGTACGATTTCATTAATAAGTGCGTCAACAGATTCTGCGCCAATGTCGTTCAACATTGCTTGAGTTTGTTCTGCGTTTGGTCCAATGTGACGACGAATAAAGTCTTGAGTTTGCTCTAAATAAGCAAGTGATTTTGATTGAGTAGTCATAAAACAGCTTCTCTTAAAATAAGTAATTAGTTAACTTGGTCATTAGTTACTTGGTAACTAAAAGAAAGCCCCTATTTAAAAAAAAGAGGAGCCTTCAATGTTCTTTAGTTAAGACAATCGTTGTTTAGACAAAGCCGTCAAGTTGCGAACCGTTGGAGCTTACTGTTGTAAGTGACAAGGTGAGCAACGCAGGCAATATAGGCTAAATATGATTGACGACGCTAAAGTTAGTCTTCGTCGATAGAGTTTGCATAACCTTCAGCATCTAATAATGCGTCTAATTCTGAAGCATCATCTAGCTGAACTTTGAATAACCAACCAGCGCCAAAAGCGTCAGAGTTAACTAATTCAGGAGAATCTTCTAGGTCTTCATTTACTTCAATAACTTTACCTGAAATGGGTGCGTAAATGTCTGAAGCAGCTTTTACAGATTCAGCGACTGCAACATCGTCACCCGTACTGATTTCATCATCAACATCAGGTAATTCAACAAATACCATGTCACCTAATAATTCTTGTGCATGTTCAGTGATGCCAACAGTAACGACGCCGTTACCTTCTTGACGAACCCACTCGTGCGATGTTGCATATTTTAATTCTGAAGGAATGTTGCTCATTTTTTATTTTTCCTAGGTTAATTATTATTTATTGTAAGCTTGGTTTAATTGTTAATTGTTGATCACAATTAAATACTATAGCTTAATTATTCTTCGATATTAATCTAGCGTAAATAAATTTACGCTAGATTAACTTTATAATTTTGCATCGTTTGATAACAATTTTTATCATAAAAAATTAATTAAAAAACTTTTTTGCCGTTGCGAACAAAACTTGCTTTGATCACTTTAACGTTTACTCGTTTTTTACGCATTTCTACTTCAACGGTGTCGCCTAAGCTTACACTGCGTGGTACGCGTGCCATAGCAATACTATGACCTAATGTTGGAGAGAATGTACCTGAAGTAATAATGCCTTCGCCAAATGGGGTAATCACTTTAAGGCCCGTGCGTAATACGCCCTTTTCTTCGAAGACTAAACCAACAAGTTTAGGTTGGTCGCCAGCAGCTCTTTGAGCAGTTAATACGTCACGGCCAATAAAGTTACGATCTTCTGGTTCCCAGCTAATGGTCCAAGCCATGTTAGCCGCTAACGGAGAAACAGTTTCGTCCATGTCTAAACCATAAAGATTCATACCAGCTTCTAAACGAAGAGTATCACGTGCGCCAAGACCACAAGGTTGAACGCCTGCATCAAGCAATTGTTGCCATAAATCAGCGGCTTGATCAGCAGGTAACGCAATTTCGTAGCCGTTTTCGCCGGTGTAGCCTGTTGTTGCAATAAATAAATCGCCAGCTTGTGCTGAAAAGAATGGCTTCATACCTTCAACAGCGGCTAATTGCTCAGCATTTAATAGCGTTGCTACTTTCGCTTTCGCTTGTGGGCCTTGAACGGCGATCATGGCAAATTCTGGACGTTCTGTAACAGTTACGTCAAATTCAGCTGATTGCTCTGCAATCCATGCTAAATCTTTTTCGCGTGTCGCTGAGTTAACCACTAAGCGGTAATCAGTCGTTGTAAAAAAGTAAACGATTAAGTCATCAATTACACCACCTTCGCGGTTACACATACCTGTGTATAATGCTTTACCTGCAATATCTAATTTAGCCACATCATTTATCACTAAGCGGCGTAAAAATGTTTGTGCATCAACGCCTTTAATATCAACAATAGTCATGTGTGAAACATCAAACATGCCAGCATCAGTTCGAACAGCATGATGCTCTTCTATTTGTGAGCCGTAGTTAATTGGCATTTCCCAACCATGAAAATCAACTAGTTTTGCGCCAGCTTCAATGTGCTTAGCATGTAATACGGTTTTATTAGTCATCGTATGTGTTCCACTTTAATTGTATGAATTCGCCAATAAGTTACGCTTAAAGGCCGTCTATTTACAAAATAATTAACGAGATTATAGCTGCGGAAAGTCATCGGTTCAACTAAAAAAGGATAAAACACCCCAAAATACAAATTTTAAACAAGATAAATATTTTATTCCAAATTTAGTTTTGAAAAACGACAGTATAAGAAATTATAATTGGATTTGTTTCCCTAAGAAATCAAATGTTGGGGTTTTATTTTGTGTTTTTTACTGACATTTATTTTTTAAATTACTATTTAATTTAAAAGCTAATAATATCAAGGAGAAGGATTTATATATTAGATGTTAAGTGATCTTTATTTCTGCATTAAAGTTCAAACTCAACTCAATTACGATGAAATGTTATTACGCACAGTGATAATGAATAATAAAAGATTAAGTAACAGTCTACATTAACGTGTCTTTCATTTTAGCGAGTTTAGGTAAATCACTTTTCAGCCCTAATGCTTGCTTAATGAGTGTTTGCTTTACGGGTTTAAAGTTATTAATTAATGATAAACCTAAACCTCTAACCAATTTTACTGCGCTTTGTTGAGGCGTAAAAACTTGCTTAATCGATTCCATTGCCGCAATCATTTCCGCTGCTTCCGCTTTGCGCCAGCGTGAATATTCGTTTAATAACCGCGTGGTTAGCCAAGTATCATTGTCCACTTTTTGCTTAGAGACTTTTTCACTAATAATTTGCGCTAACGAAACAGCATCAAGTAACCCTAAATTAACCCCCTGCCCTGCTAATGGGTGAATTGTATGAGCAGCATCTCCAACTAGTGCAATACGTTCTTGCACAAAAGTTTGTGCCATACGCATGGTTAAAGGGTGAGTAAAAAGCTTACTCTGTAATTCAATATTCCCTAGTTTTCCATCACTTGCGGCCGTTAATTCTTTCGAGAATTCTTCTGGTGTTAGGCCATTCAAACGAATCGCGTCTTCAGGAGAAGTTGACCAAACAATTGAGCATAGATTTTGTTCATTCTTAGCGTCGTCAAGTGGAAGCAGTGCTAACGGACCTGTTTCAAGAAATACTTGCCATGCTGTATTTTGATGCCCCTGAGAACATTTAACTGTAGCAACAATGGCGTGGTGATCATAATCTCGAAATGTTAGTGGTATGTCCATTTGACGTCGAACCCAAGAGTTAGCGCCGTCAGCGCCTACCACTAATTTAGCTGTTATTGGCATTGGATTGCCGTTAGCTGAATCAAAACTAATAAAAGCTTCCCCTTCACCCATATTAATATTACTTAGTGTATTTTCTGTGTAAAAAGTTATACCTTGATCCGCTTGAGCCTTTTGCCAAAGACTTGAACGTATCACACTGTTTTCAATGATCCAGCCTAATTGTTCACTCGCTGAGTTTTGATTCACATCGTTATGAGAAAAATGCAACTTTCCAAAACCCGCTTTGTCCCAAACATGCATATCGGTATAAGGTTGAATTCGTTTTTGTTCGATTAATGGCCAAACATCAAGGTTATCAAAAATTTGCTTACTGGCAATATTTAGCGCACTCACTCGAACATCTGGCTGCTGTGAGAATTCAGCCGGGGGTGAAGTGTCTACAATAGCAACGGTTAACTGTGTTTGCTTACGTATGGCTAATGCTAGCGTTAAACCCACCATACCGCCACCAACAATTAATATGTCAAACTTTTGCATGTTATTCTTCTTAGGTTTTCAAATGAGTTTTGGTTTATTTTACGTTATATTATTCTACTGACTTAACCGTTAATATCCCATCGTTTTTCTAACAAGGGCGTTTTTTAATGGCGATAGATAATTCATTACTTTCAAACCAAGATTACGACCAACAACTAATGGCGGTAGCTTATTTGAAAACAAGGTGACTAATGAGTCTGTTAAACCAATAACCTGCTGATGATCTAATTTTCGTTGTGAGGCATATTTAGTCAAAGCTGAAAACTGACCAATATCTTGATTATTATTTAACGAGGTTTTGATGAGTTCTGCCATTTGATTAACGTCTCTAACACCAAGATTAAAGCCTTGCCCTGCTATCGGGTGGATCGTATGAGACGCATTACCAATAAGTGCCATACGATGATAAACCTGCTCATCAGCCATTAATAATTTAAGGGGGAAAACATCACGTTTACCCACATGCGTTATCGCACCAAGCCACCCCCCAAAAGCACACTCAAGTTCAGTTTGAAATTGTTTATCGCTCAGTGCCTGCATTTTATTAGCTTGCTCAGGAGGCAATGTCCATACCAAAGAACATCGACTATCATTAGTCGCACTACTTTGTTTTGAAAGCGGTAACATCGCAATAGGGCCCGTTTCAGTAAAGCGTTCAAAGGCTAGATTGTCGTGGGGTATTGCCGTACAAACATTGGCAATTAATGCTGATTGCTCATAATCAGATTCTTGCACGGAAATGTTAGCGAATTTACGACAGGCTGAATGAACACCATCACAGGCTAGTAAGAGTTTTGCGTTTAGCTTAGTTTCAGAATTAAGTGTGATTTCAACATGTTTTTCTTGCCAGGTGATGTCACTTATTTTATCTGGAGTGAACCACGTAAGATTACCAATTAATTTATTTTTTTCTTTCAAACAAAACAATAACGCTTGTCCTAATAAAGACATTTCAACAACAAAGCCTAATGCGTTTACTTGATGGTTATCTGCGTAGAGTCTAGCTTTACCGTAAAAGCCTCGGTCAGAAATGTGAATATTTTTAATGGGTTCGGCAACTTTTTTTAGCTGTTGCCAAAGTCCTAAACTGTTTAAATAAGTTGCGGTTCCATGAGAAAGCGCTAAAACACGATCATCAAAGTTTAAAGAAGGATCGTTTAATACCGGATTAGCTTCAACAATACCAATAGATAAAGGCTGACCCTTTTCATTTTTGCAGTCAATCAAACTCAGTGCCATCAAAGCACCGGACAATCCACCACCTGAAATTATGATATCAAATTGTTTTGTCATGAGTATTTACAGTTCGTCGTTAATATAAGTCGTTACGGCTATTTAAAATAAATGTGATAAGCATAGTGCGCACGCTTAATTTACATTCATTATTCTTTCGATTTCATACAATGATTTTGGTGCATTTACCGTTAAGTTTTCATGGCCACTATCAGTAACCACGATATTATCTTCAATTCTTACTGCAATGCCCCGCCACTTTTCTGCAACGCTGTAATCATCAAGTGGAATATAAATACCTGGCTCTATGGTCATCACCATACCTTGCTCAAAAGCACGACATTGCTCACGTTTATCATTGGATTGATAATCACCAACATCGTGAACATCAAGCCCCAGCCAATGACCCAGCCCGTGAATAAAGTACTTTTTACAGGCTTTTTCTTCGAGTAATATCGTTAAGTCTCCTAACAATATTCCCAAGCGGTGCAAACCTGTCGTAAGAAAATCGTTCACTAAAACATTAAGCTCGGCAAAAGTTGCTTGTGGCTTTATCGCGTCAATCGCTAATTCTTGTGCATCAAGCACGAGTTGATATATGTCTTGTTGTTCTTTTGTGAACTTGCCATTAACGGGGAATGTACGGGTAATATCGGCGGCATACCCGCTGAGCTCACCGCCAGCATCAATCAAAATTAATTCATTATTTTTCAGCACATCGTCATTATTGGTGTAATGTAATATATTGCCATTATCACCACCAGCCACAATAGTGCCGTAAGCTGGGTGTCTTGCACCATTACTCGAAAATTCGTGCAGTATTTCGGCTTCTAACTGATATTCAAATTTACCTACCGCTGACTGCTGCATTGCTCGGAGGTGAGCTGCACCACTGATAACATTAACACGACGCATGACATCCAGTTCACCAGCACTTTTAATCAATCGCATTTCTTCAATTATCGTAGAACAATCAACTAATTGCGTTGGTGCTTTTATGCCTAAACGGCTTTGAGCTTTAACGCTTGATAACCAAAAATACACTTGGCCATCGAACGCTTTATTTTTTCCTTGGCAAAATAACAATTGATTTTTATCAGCAATATAATCAGGTAAATATTGGTCTATTTCTTCTAATGAAAAACATTGATCTACACCGTATTGCTCAACCGCTAATACTTGACCGACTCTGCGACCATGCCATATTTCTTGAAGTGGATCTTTTTCGCGATTAAATAAAACACTTTGCCTATTTATTATGTCTTCATTGTCAGACTTAATAAGTACTAAAATGGCATCGGGTTCGTTATACCCCGTTAAATAATAAAAGTTTTTATCTTGGCAAAACGCATATTCAGTATCATTACTGCGCGTAACTTCTTTGGCAGCAGAAAATATTGCGACAGAATTTTCAGGCATCAAAGAAAAAAACGTCGCACGACGATCAGTGAATTCTTTTAAGGGCAAGAGCGTGTTATGAACGAGAGTAGGTTTTATCATCAATTAAGTCTTTTTAACGTTTAGGTACAGTTTAGGTGCTATTAATGAATGGTTTCTTCTGCGCTTTTACTTTCTGGCGGTGAACCTAATTCAGTAAAACACAATAATGCTGAAATCCTGACATATTCAGCGATTTCAAAGTAAGCTTGTTCTGTATCTTCATTTTCTTCCATTTCGTCAGACAAATTGGCAATCTCAACGAAATCGATAAGCACTTCTTTAACATCTTCGGAATACACAGCTTTGTCTTTTTGCTGCAAGCCAAAGCCCAAATTAAATCCTTGTACCCAAACACTTAATGCATGACCACGTTCAACAATACTATCGTCATCATCAGGTAACATTAGTTGAAAGCTATACGAGTCATCAATAATGTCGTGCCACACTTTTGCGAACATTGACTTGACCGTTGACTTAACTTCGCGAGGTAAACCTTCACCATTGTTAAATAAGTCATTAATCATTGCGATGTAGTCATCACTTTCAAAGGTAAAACCGGCACATACGAGGCCAGTTAGCACTCCATGTAATTCGGCGCCATGCGCAGTAATACTTTCGGCTGTGAGAATTGCTTGCACTGAAGCGAAGTCTAAAGAGGTTTCGTTGGACATGTTTTAATCATCAATAAAATGCGTAAGTTAATGCTAGGTATCGTAACATTCGTGCTTTTATGATGCTAGAGATTAAAAGGAGAAATCCCTAGAGAACGCTTGCATAGTGTACTAGTCATCGCTATAGTGCTGAGATACGGATATATTACTATTAATTAAGACGTTTTTGTGAGAATGAACCTATTATGAGTCAACATTCGGTTACCGTTGAAGTTGCTAATAGAAGACTAAAAATTTCATGTCCTGCTGGACAAGAATCGTCTTTATTATTGGCTGCAAAAGAATTGAATCAACGTTTGCTTAGTGATAGTAAAAGTTACTCAATTAAAACACCTGAACAATCACTTGTCATGACTGCACTTAATTTATCGAATGATTTATTAGCTGCTCGTAGAGAGCTTGAACAAGAACGTGCCGCAATGCAAAGCAAAATTGACTTACTTCAAACGACGATTAAACAAGCTGTAACTTCACAATACCTCAAGAAAGCCTGATTTTTCAGCAACCTCTGTATACTAAAAAAACAAACAATCATAAGTTATAAAAAAACACTTAATGCGCTTAAAAAAATTAGCTATAATGGTTTTGTCTTCTGGGGTGTTTGTATGTTAACTATGTCCCTGAGCCGATAAGTTTTACCTAAGGAAGTTGATTATTGACTATTGTGCAAGCCCGGCTCGTATCGGGAAGCCTACGGTTAAAATGATACCTCCGCCTTGAACACCCGGTGTTCAGGACTAAGGTCGACTGCGGCACCTTGGAAGCACATTGTTATTATTCAATAATAATCTTATTTACATTTGCAGTGCTATTGAGCATAACGATAAATTTTTATTCACCACTTCAAAAGATCATGTCTACTTAACGTGCAAATAAATCGTCCTGAAATACTGTATAGAGGTTAGAGACTCCGTTTTCCTTTTTATTACCACATCATCAATTTTCTCATCAGTGTTAATGCTTCTCCACCCTGCGACCATGGAGCAGGACATGCTTAGGCACCTTTACTTTAAGCTTCCAGATTAATTACAAAAGTACCAACAAGTACGAGTCCTTCTGCTTCACTCACTTCAATGTAAGTACCATTGCTAAATGCTGTGGCTTTAAAAAGAAGTAATGTTGTATTCATAATTGATTATGTCCTATTATTCTCTATGAACTAAAAAGGTTAAGTTGTTTCGACAAAAGAGATAATAATGACGCTCTCGGTATAGATTAAATTACGTTTTTTATTTTATTTATAGGTTTTATTTCACCAAAAAACCATGTTTATCAATAAAATAACCTGACATTAAAATGTATATAGGGTTACGATTATTGAAGAAATCAATAAGACAGGAGCTGGGTTTTTGTACTGGTCAAATATGAATGAACGATGCATCCATTTGTCCATAGATAAATATACCCAAGGTATTAACAATACTAGACAAAGAAGAACAAAAATTGTTCTATACTTACTTTAATAAATGCGATGAAATAGGTTATATATTTTGATGAAGATAAAATATATCTGCATAATGCTATTTTTGATGGTGAACACTTCATTAAGTGTTGCGCAACAACTTGTCGTCACTGAAATATTACCCCCTTACCAATTCTATCAAAAAGATAATGTTCTGAGCGGTTTTTCTGTAGAGGTTTTAGACGCGTTATTCAAAATTACGGCTGATGATACTGAATTACAAGTATTGCCTTGGGCTCGCGCATACAGAACTGCACTTAATCAACCTAATACACTTATTTTCTCACTGGCTCGGTCCTTATCTCGAGAAAAGTTATTTATTTGGGGGGGGAAATTAACAACAGAAAATATCTACGCCTGGGGGCTAAAGCAAAAATTTGAAACGCCAGTAACGCACCTTGAGCAATTAAGAGAATACAAAATTGCTATCGCTAATTCGACAAGTACTTACCAATATTTCAAACAACAAGAGTATCCTGATATTTATGAAATAGTATCACAAGAACAAGGTTTAAAAATGCTATATATCAATAGAGTTGATGTTATAACGGGGACGAAAAATGCCTTAGAAGCCAGTGTAAAAAAATTAAATTTGGATTTCAGTAAACTGAAAATAATTCTTCCTATAACCCCTGTTAATCTTGATTTATACTTTGCCTTTAGTCTTAATAGTGATGATGATATCGTTAAAAGATATAGGGATGCTTATGAAGAAATAGTTAACAGTGGCACGTTAACTAAACTAAAGAAAAAGTGGGATGTGCAATAAAAAATATACCGCCTAAATAACGACTAATACGCTTTACTTTTCTACTTAAAATCAATATAACAAACACAAATATTTATTGTCTATTATTAGCATCATTCAAATGACTCAAATTTACCAAGCAGAAAAAAAAGAGACAGGTTCATTAACAAAAAATAATTCACGCGACCAAGCGATCGGTATTTTCGACTCTGGCATTGGCGGCTTGTCGATAGCTCAATGTATTTCTATAAGTTTACCTAATGAAAAATTTATCTATATCGCTGACAGCTTATTCGCTCCTTATGGTGATAAATCATCATCTACTATTATTAACCGTGTTAATAAGCTTGCTGATTGGCTTATAGCACAAAATGTCAAAGCCATTGTTGTCGCTTGCAATACCGCTACCGTTATTGCCATAGAGCAACTACGATTGCGAGTCTCTATTCCCATCATCGGAGTAGAACCTGCAATAAAGCCTGCGGCACAAAAAAGTATAACGCAGAAAATAGCGTTATTAGTTACAGAAGCTACCGCCGTTAATCATCGATTCCTTGCTTTAGTAAGCAAACACAAAAATAGCACTGAAGTATTTATTCAACCCTGCCCAGGTTTAGTCGAGCTTATAGAGCGGGGTCTTCATGAAAGTGAACAGTGCCGTGAAATACTTAATGACTTTATTTTACCACTCCTTAAAAAAGATATAGATACATTGGTATTAGGTTGTACTCATTACCCCTTTGTTCGTTCACTGATACAAGAAATTGTAGGGGATAACATTACCATTGTAGAAACCGCACAACCGGTTACTGAACAACTCGCTAGACAACTTGAAAAAAAGGGGTTACTTGCGATTAATTCGCATATTTCACCACAAGCGTTTTTCAGCTCAAAAATATCCCAAGAACAGGCGGGATTAATGTCGACATTTTTTCGTCAGAATATTTCACTGCAACAATTTCCAATAATATAGCGCATTAATGCATTTATTTTCGGACGTTTAGCCATCTAGGCGTAAAAAAACTAGAAAATATGCAATCTTGCAGTTAGAATGACTGCCATTACGAAATATTTTAAATTTTTTACATTTTCCTGAGGTTATATGTCTACTCATTTTTTCACTTCTGAATCAGTTTCTGAAGGTCACCCAGATAAAATCGCCGATCAAATTTCTGATGCGGTACTTGATGCTATTATCGCTAAAGATAAAAATGCTCGTGTTGCCTGTGAAACGATGGTGAAAACTGGGGTAGCAATTATTTCTGGTGAAGTATCTACCACAGCATGGGTGGATTTAGAAACTATTACCCGTAACGTTATTAGCAATATTGGCTATACCTCTTCAGATGTAGGCTTTGATGGCGAAACTTGTGGCATTATGAATTTAATAGGTCAACAGTCTCCTGAAATTGCGCAAGGGGTTGACCGTACAAATCCAGAAGACCAAGGTGCTGGTGATCAAGGGTTAATGTTTGGTTATGCAACCAATGAAACTGAGACATTAATGCCTGCACCATTATTTTATTCTCACCGTTTAGTAGAACGACAAGCAGAAATGCGCAAATCCGGTGTTTTACCTTGGTTGCGTCCTGATGCAAAATCTCAAGTCACTTTTGTTTATGAAAATAATAAACCTGTAGCGATTGACGCGGTAGTGTTGTCAACTCAACATAATCCAGAAATTTCTCAAGAAGATTTGCATGAAGCTGTAATGGAAAACATCATAAAAGCGGTGTTACCAGCAGAATTATTAACTAAAGATACTAAATACTTTATCAATCCAACGGGACGTTTTGTTATTGGTGGACCTGTAGGCGATTGTGGTTTAACTGGCCGAAAAATTATTGTAGATACTTATGGCGGTATGGCTCGCCATGGCGGTGGAGCTTTCTCCGGTAAAGATCCATCAAAAGTAGATCGCAGTGCTGCTTATGCTGGTCGTTATGTTGCTAAAAACATTGTTGCAGCAGGTTTAGCGGATCGTTGTGAAATTCAAATTTCTTATGCCATTGGTGTTGCTGAGCCGACTTCAATATCAATCGAAACTTTTGATACGGGTAAAGTGTCTGAAGCAAAATTAATTGAATTAGTGAGAGAAAATTTTGACTTGCGACCTTATGGAATTACGAAGATGCTTGATTTGTTACACCCTATGTATCAAATGACAGCTGCTTACGGACATTTTGGTCGTACTCCTGTTGAAGTAACTGTTGGCGATGATACTTTTACCGCTTTCACTTGGGAACGCACCGACAAAGCTGAAGCGCTTCGCCAAGCAGCTGGTCTATAAATTATAATACATTGGCATCGTCGATCTTTGCCATCGACGTGCATGGAAGCACTAATGCAGTGAAGGCATGGATGCCTAAGAACTACCATGGCATTACGACACTGCCTCCATGGATGGAGGTACTTATGAATTTTCTGGAACTAAAATCATAACCGTTTATGCTGGACATCCTCGTTCCTTGCCATCCATGCCATCCATGGCATCACGACATACCGTTCATCCTGAACATCTTCGTTCCTTGCCATCCATGGCATCACGACATACCGTTCATCCTGAACATCTTCGTTCCTTGCCATCCATGGCATCACGACATACCGTTCATCCTGAACATAAAAAATAACTACTGCTCGTTATTTTTCTGATTGAGCTTTTTTACCTGCTACTTTTTCTTTGCGTCGTTGATCAATAACGCCTTGAACATGACCACCAATATGTTTTTCACCACGTTGGTTGGCTAAATTAATTTGCCGTTCTCGTTCTGCAAAACCACTACGTTGCTCATCGGTATATTGATCAAAACAGCGATGACAGCTAACACCTTGTATGTAATTTTCGTTTTGCTTTTCATCTGTTGTTATTGGATAACGACAAGCAAAGCATTGATCATACTGACCTTGCTCTAAACCATGCTTTACTGCAACACGACTATCAAAAACAAAACATTCGCCTTGCCACATAGATTCTTCTTGCTCAACTTCTTCTAAGTATTTAAGCACGCCTCCTTCAAGATGATAAACGTCTTCAAAGCCTTGCGCTTTCAAGTAAGCGGTTGATTTTTCACAACGGATGCCTCCAGTACAAAACATCGCAACTTTTTTGTGTTTATTTTTATCTAAATTTTTGGCAACATAATCAGGGAATTCACGAAAAGTTTCAGTCTTTGGGTTTACCGCGTTTTCAAAAGTACCGATCTCAACTTCATAATCGTTACGGGTATCAACCAGCAATACCTCGGGATCAGAAATAAGTGCATTCCAATCTTTTGGCTTCACATAAGTGCCCACCGTTAATAATGGATCAATACCTTCAACACCCATGGTGACGATTTCTTTTTTCAGCTTAACTTTACTACGCTGAAAAGGATTTTCATCTGCATATGAATATTTGTGTGACACCTGACCTAAACGTTCATCACTTGATAAGAAGGTTAATACTGCATCGATACCAGAAGACGTACCTGCCACTGTGCCGTTAATGCCTTCATTGGCTAGTAATAATGTACCTTTAACGTCGTGATCTAACATGACTGATAATAAGGGAGATTTGAGCTGTTCGAAGTTTTCTAAGCGCACAAATTTATAAAGTGCGCAGACTGTGATGTTTTGCATAATAATACCCATTGAGCCCCCCAGAACGTAAATCTGGAGCTGTAGATTGAAATAAAACCAACCCTGATTTAATCAATATTGGCCAAAGACGCGCATTCTATCAAAAGTGTTTATTTAGATAAAGTACCTATTGCTTCATCATTGAAAGAATATAAGGGTTATTGAAGCCATAATAGAGAGCAAAATAATGACTTACCACGGCAGTGACAAGTCATTTTACATTAAAAGTCCTTTAAAAAAATAACAATTAGCTCGGCAAACCTTTAATTTTTTCACGCATGCGTTGAATCATCATATAGAAATACGGTACCAATAACGTACCAAATATAGTAGCGGCCAACATGCCAGAAAGTACCGTAACACCTAAGAATATTCGGCTACTTGCGCCTGCACCTGACGACATAACCAATGGAATCACACCTAATACAAAGGAAAGTGCTGTCATTAATACCGCTCTAAACCTTAGCTTTGCAGCATCAAGCGCAGCTTCCATAATGCCTTTTCCTGCGGCTCTTAGCTCCATTGCAAACTCAACGATCAGAATTGCCGTTTTAGTGGATAAACCAATCAGTAACACTAAACCAACTTGTGCATAAATGTTATTTTCCATACCCAAGGTATAAAGTGTCAGCATTGAGCCAAACAATGCTAACGGGACAGCGGCGATTACTGAGAAGGGTATTGTCCAGCTTTCATATTGCGCCACTAAAAATAAGTAGACAAATAATAATGCTAATGCAAATAACACTGGCGCTAAATTACCCGCTTCAATTTCTTGCTTTGATTGACCAGCCCATTCAAAAATATATCCCTGTGGTAGGTTTTCTGCCAACTCTTCCATTATAGCTATCGCTTCGCCTGATGAATGACCAGCAGTTGCTTGTCCAGTAATACTAGCACTTCGATATAAGTTAAAGTGTCCGATACTTGTTGGGCCTAAAATAGGTTCTAATTTAGCAAGCGTTGTTAAGGGCACCATTTCTCCATCTTGATTACGTACAAAATAATGACGTAAATCAGAGGGGTCTTTACGGAACTCTTTTTCAGCTTGAACGGTGACTCTGTATGTTCGTCCAAACTGGCTAAAGTCGTTAATGTACATTGAGCCTAATTGGGCTTGTAAGGTTACAAAAATATCAGATAAAGCAACACCTTGGGCTTTGGCTTTATTTCTATCGACCGCTAAAAAGTATTGTGGAACATTCGCTCGATAAGTACTAAAAACACGGGTTAACTCTGGACGTTGATTAGCTTCATAAATAAGCCCATTCATCACTTGTGCTAAATCTGTAGGGCTTCGTCCTTCGCTGTCTTGTAATTTAAATTCAAAACCCGAACTTGTGCCTAACCCCGGAATAGGTGGCGGATTAAAGATCATTATTTGTGCATCAGGCATTGTCCAAAGTTGCCCCATTAAACGTTGAATAACCGCACGTAAGGCTAACTCTGGATCAGTTCTGTCTTCCCAATCTTTAAGCATGATAATACCTAAGCCATTGTTAGAACCCGCTCCACCTAGTAATGAAAAACCTGATACAGTAATCACATCAGTCACTGCTGGGTCAGCTTTTATCATCGGTGTTATTTTATCAATAAGCGCTTGTGTTCTATTGCTCGAAGCAGCATCTGGTAATTGAATATCAAGAAAAACATAACCTTGGTCTTCACCAGGCACAAAACCTGTTGGTACCGATGCGGTTAACCAGCCTGTCGCTAAAAACAAAACACCCACAACGATGCCAACACGAGCAGCACGTTTTAATAAAAAGTTAACACCATTGGTATAACTGCCTGTCATTTTTTCAATGCCTCGTTCAAAAGGTGCCAACCATTTTATGGGTTTCATATTTTCAGCACTTAATAAAACAGTACAAAGCGCAGGGCTTAGCGTTAAAGCATTGATTGAGGAAATGATAACGGCAAATGAGATCGTTACCGAAAACTGCTTGTACAATTCACCGGTAATACCGGGCATAAAAGCAACTGGAATAAATACAGCGAGTAGCACTAACGTAGTGGCAATAATGGGCCCAGAAACTTGCTCCATCGCCTTGGTCACTGCTTCTTTTATTTCGAGTTGCTCTTCTTTGAGGATACGTTCTACGTTTTCAATAACAATAATAGCATCATCAACCACTATCCCTATCGCAAGGACCAAACCAAAGAGTGTAATTGTGTTGATGGAATACCCCATCACTAGCATAAACGCAAAAGTACCGATTAGTGAAACCGGAATAGCAATTGTTGGGATAAGTGTCGCTCGCCAATTCTGCAGGAATAAGAACACAACTAAAATAACCAGAGCGACCGCCTGAAATAAGGTGACTTGTACTTCTTCAATTGAGCGTGAAATAAATTTAGTTGTGTCGTATGGAATGACATATTCAAGCCCATCAGGAAAACGTTTTGATAACTTCTCCATTTCCAATTTAACCAAACGAGCAACTTCAGTAGCGTTTGCACCAGGTAATTGATAAATAACTAAAAATGCGGTTTCATTGCCATTTAAACGTGCTTGTGTACCATAATTTAACGAACCTAACTCTAAACGGGCAATATCTGATAAACGAATAAAATTACCGTTTGAACGAGCTCGAACAATTGTTTGCCCAAATTCTTCAACCGTTTTCAATCGCCCTTTCGCTTGAATTGAATACTCAAATTGCTGATTGGGCATTGAAGGGCTTGCACCCAATTTGCCTGCTGCCACAATGAGATTTTGTTCTTGTAATGCTTGTTTAACCTCTGTGACAGTAACCCCTAATGATGCCATACGGTCAGGTCTAAGCCATGCTCGCATACTGTAAGTCATTTCTCCCATAACACTCGCTTCAGCGACACCTGGAATACGTCCTAATGGCTCAGTCAGTGAATTGGTCGCGTAATTACTGAGAAAAAGTTGATCAATACCTTCTTGCTCTGAAAATAAATTAATGGCCATGAGCATTGAACTAGACTTTTTCTTAACGGTAACGCCTTGTCTTGTCACTTCTGATGGCAGAGAGCTTTGGGCTAATGCAACACGATTTTGCACATTGACTTGTGCCATATTATCGTCAATACCCACCTTGAAAAACACAGTGATTGTGGCAGAGCCATTATTAGAAGCTGTTGACTCAATATACATCATATCTTCAACACCATTAATTTGTTCTTCAATGGGGCGAATAACTGACTCTTCTACAACTTGTGCACTTGCGCCAGGATAAATAGCTGATATTTGCACTTGTGGCGGTGTTATTTCCGGATACATATTAACCGGCAAAGACCCCATAGCAATGAGACCTGCTAAGGTGATAACAATAGAAATAACAAAAGCAAACTTGGGTCGATGAATAAACGTTTTACTGATCATGAAAGTCTCCTTACTTACCTAAAAGGTCAGAAATAGTACCCGTCAATGGGTCGACTTTTTTACTCACTGGCTTAACGTCAACACCCGCTCTAACTTTTTGTAAACCTTCTATAATAACGCGTTCATTAACTTTAACACCTGATTCAACCACCCACATAGCATTCATGCGTCGTCCTAGGGTAACGAGCCTTTGAGAGACTTTATTATCGGCATTCACAACAAGTACAAACTTTCCTTGTTGGTTTTCTTGAACAGCAACTTGAGGGACTAAAGCCATTGATTCTTTATTTTTCCCTTCCATCATTAACGTGACAAACAAGCCTGGTACAATAATGCCATTAGGATTATCAAATTTTGCTCGTAATTCAACCGTTCCCATACCTTCATCAATTTTAGTGTCGGCAAACGTTAATAACCCCTTTTCGCTGTACTTTGTGTTGTTGGGTAAACGTAATGATATATCAATGGATAAATCTGCTGGCTTTTGCGTGTTTTTATGCGATTGCAAATATGAAACATAATCACTTTCTTCTACTTGGAAGCTCACATATATAGGATCCGTGGCCGTTAATGTCGCAATGGTATTACTCGTTGGGCTAACAACCGTTCCCACATTATAATTAATTTTACCAATACGACCTGAAAATGGTGCCTTAATAACGGTGTAGTTTAAATCCAATTGCGCTTTATCTAATGTTGATTCAGCGACTTTTACCGCGGCCTTCGCTTGTGAATCATTGGTCATTAATTTATCGAGATCAGATTGCGAAATATAGCCTTGACCAGCCACTTCTCTGCCACGCTTTAAATCTCGTGCCGCACCATCAGCGCCAGCAACTTTACTGGTCAAATCTGCTTTTGCAGAATCCAAAGAGGCTTGATAAGCCGCAGGGTCAATTTTTAAAAGTACCTGGTTTTTTTCAACAACAGAGCCTTCTTCAAACGGGCGATCGATTAACTCACCTTCAATTCGAGCGCGTAAATCGACTTCTTTTGATGCAACTGAACGGGCAACAAATTCACGATAGCTGCCAATTTCATTTACCTTAATTTCATAAACAGAAACGGCTGGAGCAGGTGGTTTTTTTTTAACTTGCTCTGATTGTCCACAACTCACAACACCAAATAAAATAATTGATAATAAACTAACGCCTAAAAAAGAAGGCTTACAGAGTTTTGAAGCTTGTACGAACATCTATATTCTCCATGAATGACAAGCCAATCGATAATGAGAATAGCAAATCAACGTTAAAGGTAATGAAAAAGTTATTATTGCATTAGATAATAGTTAATTCTGTATCGAAATGTAATCAAAGGCATGAAATTGATTAATATTTTTTTAAAATTAGTCTTTTTCCTTACATTTAAGGAAATGATAATTGAAATAAGTGCGAGTCGCCCTTATATTTCTCTCAAGGTCCTAAAAAATAAATAAAAATGAGCAACCCTAGAATTTATCAAAATCAACCGCTAACGATTGGCGACACGATCACTTTATCAGATGATGCTTTTGGTCATACTGTTCGAGTATTACGCTTAAAAGATGGTGATATCCTCACTCTTTTTAATGGTGAACTATTTAATGATTCATTCGGTGAGTATCAAGCTGAACTAACCAATGTAAGTAAAAAGCAAGCACACGTTATTGTTAAGACTTTTACTGAAAAGAATAATGAGTCGCCACTTAATATTCATTTAGGCCAAGGTATTTCTCGTGGTGATAGAATGGATTTCACGCTACAAAAGTCTGTCGAATTAGGGGTGAATACCATAACACCTTTGTTTACTGAACGATGCGGAGTTAAATTAACGGGTGAACGTTTACAGAAAAAAGTAGATCAATGGCAAAAAATAGTTATAGGTGCTTGTGAACAAAGTGGTCGTTGTACGGTCCCTTCTGTTAAGCCACCCATTTACTTAGATGAATGGCTGGGGCAGCAAAGTATAGCGTTAAAACTAAATTTACACCCTAAAGCACAATATTCCATTATGAATTTGCCTGAAGAGAACCAAGCTGATTCAAAACAACGCGTTCGTTTACTGATAGGTCCAGAAGGTGGTTTAAACGATGATGAAATTAAAAAAGCGAATGAGGCATCCTTTGTCGATGTGTTATTAGGACCACGAGTATTAAGAACAGAAACCGCAGCATTAACAGCAATTACCGCATTACAATGTCGTTTTGGCGATATTAAATAGCAACGAACACATTAGGAAACACAAATGACAATTAAACTTGGCGTAGTAATGGACCCTATTTCACAGGTCAATGTAAAAAAAGATTCATCTATGGCGATGATGTTCGAAGCTCAAAAGCGCGGTTATGAAATTTATTACATGGAAATGAAGGACTTGTACCTTGACCAAGGCCAATGCCGTGCAACCGCTCAAAAATTAAAAGTGTTCGACGACACAGAACATTGGTATGAACTTGACGACGTAAACGATATCGCTGTGTCGGAACTTGACGCAGTATTAATGCGCAAAGATCCTCCTTTTGATACCGAATTTATTTACGCAACATACATGCTTGAACGTGCGGAAGTTGAAGGCACATTAATCGTAAACAAACCACAAAGCCTTCGCGACTGTAACGAAAAACTTTTCACCGCTTGGTTTGCAGAATTAACCCCTCGCACGTTAGTTACACGTAATAACGATAAGATCCGTGAATTTCATCAAAAAGAAAAAGACATTATTATCAAACCTCTCGATGGCATGGGTGGCGCCTCAATTTTCCGTATTAAAGAAAATGATGCGAATGTTGGCGTTATTTTAGAAACGCTCACCAACCACGGTAATCAATACGCCATGGTGCAAGAATTCATGCCTGAAATTAAAGATGGCGACAAAAGAATACTTATTGTGAATGGCGAACCTATGCCATATTGCCTAGCGCGCATTCCTGCACAAGGTGAAACACGTGGCAATTTAGCTGCTGGCGGTCGTGGTGAAGCAAGACCACTTAGCGCGACGGATAAATTAATTGCTGAAACAATTGCTCCTGAATTAAAGAAACGTGGTCTATACTTTGTAGGGTTAGATGTTATTGGTGACAAAGTTACCGAAATTAATGTCACCAGCCCAACCTGTATTCGAGAAATAGAAGCCGCATATCCTATCAATATCAGCGGTAAATTAATGGATGCAATCGAAGAAAATATTCGTCCTAGAGTGTAAAAACTTTAGTTAACATTTTTCATCACAACCTATAGTTATTCAATTTCTGGACAGCCGTGATCCTTCTGTAAATAAAGGGTCGCAATACCTCTAAAAACAATTATGCATAGAGTTTCAACAAACTTAAGATGTAAAAGGTGAAGGTATGAAAAGCTTAGAAAATCAACTTTTAATCGCAATGCCCGCATTAGATGATGCGTTTTTTAATAAAACAGTGACCTATATCTGTGAGCATAATGAAGAAGGTGCGATGGGACTTATTATTAACTTACCTGTCAATGTCACGTTAAATGAATTGCTCGTCCAAATTGATTCAGATAAAGACGAAGCACCTGAATTAGGACAACAAGTACTAACAGGAGGGCCTGTTTCTCAAGACCGTGGTTTTGTTTTACACAGCCCACAAGACTGCTGGAAGCAATCTTTGACGTTAAGTAAAGATGTGATGATAACTACCTCTAAAGATATATTAATGGCGTTAGGTACAGATGAGGGGCCAGAGAAGTATATGGTGACTTTAGGTTACGCTGGATGGGGACCTGGTCAGTTGGAAGAAGAAATAAAAACAAATTCTTGGCTTTTAACACCAGCAGATGGTGACATTGTATTTAATACACCTATTGAACAGCGCTGGAAAAAAGCGACCGAAAAGCTAGGCATTGATATGGCGCATTTATCCGCTGACATTGGACATGCTTAACATATGAATATTAATTTAAGGAAAATAAGTGGCAAATAAAGTAGGCCAACGTAGCGTCTTAGGTTTTGATTTTGGTAAAAAGTATATTGGTGTTGCTGTTGGACAAGAACTCACCGGCAGTGCTTCACCATTGGGCTCAATTAAAGCCAAAGATGGTATTCCTAATGAAATGGAATTAACAAAATTCATTAAAGAATGGCAACCTGATTATTTAGTTGTCGGTTTACCTTTAAATATGGACGGTAGTGAGCAACAACTCACGCTTGACGCGAAAAAATTTGGTCATCGCTTATCAAATAAATTTGCTTTGAGAGTAGAGTTTCAAGATGAACGTTTAACAACCGCTGATGCGAAAGAACGATTATTTGCAGAAGGTGGTTATCGTAACTTGAAAAAAGATAATATTGATGCAGAATCTGCAAGGCTTATTATTGAAAGTTTCTTTGAATCAGGATATCAGTGAACAAAGTCCTGACCAAGCATAGGCTATTAAAATCAAACATTAGATCGGTTATGTTTAATTTTTCTCATAGCCTAGCGCTTTAATTTTTATTCTCTTGTCATTTAGCCATCTTTTGGTGCTAAACCATCAATTGTAACGCCACTTAATGAACCCGCCCCCCCTTGATCATTATTACGCAACTTGATCATTAAACGTAAATCATTCGGTGAATCAGCATGATGAAGCGCATCAGCATAATTAATCAATCCTTTTTGATACAGTTCAAATAGAGCACCATCAAATGTTTGCATGCCTAGCTCTTTTGATTTTTGCATGACTTCTTTAATACCATCAATATCGCCCTTCTTAATAAGCTCTGCGATATAAGGTGAATTAAGTAAAATTTCAATAGCAGCAATTCGACCATGACCATCGCACGTTGGGATCAATTGCTGAGCAATAATACCCCGTAGATTTAGGGCTAAATCAAACAATAATTTACCATGTTGGTCTGCCGGTACTAAATGCATAATACGGTCAATCGCTTGGTTAGCATTGTTTGCGTGTAATGTTGCAATACATAAATGCCCTGTTTCAGCAAAACTTAATGCATGCTCCATGGTTTCTTGATTACGGATCTCACCAATTAAAATGACGTCAGGTGCTTGGCGTAATGAACTTTTTAATGCAGCATCGAAACTTTCAGTGTCTAAACCCACTTCGCGTTGTGTCACCATACAACGTCCATGTTCATGAACAAATTCCACAGGATCTTCAATAGTCAGGATATGACCACGAGAATTTTTATTGCGATAACCAATCAATGAAGCCATGGATGTCGACTTACCTGTACCTGTGCCACCAACAAAAAGTACTAAACCGCGTTTCGACATCACAACATCTTTCAAAACTGATGGTAAACCGAGTTCATCAGCATCAGGGATCTCAGTCACGATACGCCTAATGACCATACCAGCCATATCTCGCTGCCAAAATGCTGAAATACGGAAGCGACCTATGTCATCGATGGAAATGGCAAAATTACATTCTTTTTCTTCATCAAATTGTTTTTTTTGTTTGTCGTTCATAGCATTATGAACAAGTGCTAACGATTCATCGCTTGTTAAAAGATGATCACCAATCGCTAGTAATTCACCATTCACTTTTGCACTTACGGCAAGTTTGGCGGTAACAAACATATCTGATGCGCCTTCGCGTACCATTTTTTGTAATAAATCATGAAAATTCATTTTTGTATCTCTTATCATTTTTACCGTAACTTGGGGAATGCAACTGAAGCTTCTACTTTCAAAAAACATTCGACTAAAGCTTCATCAACAATTAAAAACCTCTAAATTGGTTTTTATCGACTGCTTTCTCCATTGCATCTTGTTTCGTAATCAAACCACGATTTACAAGTCCTTGAAGACATTGATCCATCGTTTGCATGCCATGCGACATGCCCGTTTGAATCGCACTATACATTTGTGGAATTTTATCTTCTCGAATCAAATTTCTGATTGCGGGAATACCTAGCATAATCTCATGAGCAGCAACACGCCCGCCGCCGACCTTTTTAATCAACGTTTGAGAAATAACGGCGCGCAGTGATTCAGACAACATTGAACGAACCATAGATTTTTCTTCGCCAGGAAAAACATCAACAATACGATCTATCGTTTTGGGCGCTGAGGTTGTATGTAGAGTACCAAACACTAAGTGGCCTGTTTCTGCCGCTGTCATGGCTAAACGAATGGTTTCTAAATCACGCATTTCACCGACGAGAATAACATCAGGGTCTTCACGCAATGCACTTCGTAGTGCCGCCTCAAAACTTAACGTATCACGATGTACTTCTCGTTGATTAATTAAACATTGTTTATTTTCGTGAACAAATTCGATAGGATCTTCGATCGTAAGTATATGATCATTTTTACTGTTATTAATATAATCGACCATTGCCGCTAAGGTTGTTGATTTACCTGAGCCTGTAGGACCGGTAACTAAAACTAAACCACGAGGTGTATCAGCAATATCTCGGAAAATATCAGGACAGCCTAAATCATCCAATGATAGAATTTTACTGGGAATTGTTCGAAATACAGCAGCAGGCCCGCGATTTTGATTAAATGCATTCACACGAAAACGTGCTAAATTTGGTACTTCAAATGAGAAATCGACTTCTAAATTTTCTTCATAGTCTTTGCGTTGACGATCATTCATAATATCATAGACCAATGCATTAACGTCTTTCTCATCAAAGGCTGGAATATTAAGTTTACGTACGTCACCGTCAACACGAATTAATGGCGGGCTGCCTGAAGATAAATGAAGATCAGATGCATTATTTTGCACACTAAAGGCGAGTAATTCGGTAATATCCATAAAAGACCTCTTAAAAATTATTTATTAAAATAGAAAGTAAGTTGAAACTAAATTGACACATAACGATATGACATCCATTAAAGATAATCTTGCTAAGATAAATCTGCAAATTTTAAATGCTTGTGACAAAGCAAAGCGCTCAATTTCACAAGTTACCCTGCTTGCCGTGAGTAAAACTAAAACCAGTGCCATGGTTGAACAAGCGTACTTTGCTGGTCAGCGAGAATTTGGCGAAAGCTATATTCAAGAAGCGGTAGAAAAAATAGCAAACTTACAAAATTTTTCTAACATTATTTGGCACTTTATAGGCCCTATTCAGTCAAACAAAACTCGATTAATTGCCGATAATTTTGCTTGGGTGCATAGTCTGGACCGAATAAAAATTGCAAAACGCCTTAATGATCATAGGTCTAGCCAAGATACTCCCCTCAACGTTTGTTTACAAGTCAATATTAGTGGCGAAGAAGGCAAGTCAGGCGTTGCTTTAGAAAATATTAAAGAGTTAGTTGAATTTATTGATAGCTGTGAACATTTAACCTTACGCGGTTTAATGGCGATTCCTGAAAAAAATGCTTCAACAAAAAGCTTTGAAAAAATGCAGCAACTTTTTGTAGAGCTTAAACAAGAACACAGCAGCATTAATACCTTATCAATGGGCATGTCAGGTGACTTAAGTGATGCCATTGCCAAAGGATCCACCATGGTGAGAGTTGGCTCTGCTATTTTTGGGGCAAGAGAAGACAAATAATTACCTGAGTATAAAAATCTATTTCACTTTTTTAAAGCATAATTAGTTACAATAGCGAAAAGTGTTATAGCATTCTATTACATCATTTATTCACTATAGGAATTTCATGACAAAAATTGCTTTTATTGGCGCAGGTAACATGAATGGCGCAATTATTTCTGGCTTAGTAAAAACAGGATTCATCGCGCAAAATATTATTGTATCGAATCCTTCTCCTGAGAAGAGACTCGCTTTACAACAGCAACTTGGCATTAAAGAAACATCAGATAATATAGAAGCAACTAAATTTGCAGACTTTATTGTTCTCGGTGTAAAACCTCATTTGATTGCTGGTGTTTGCCAAAAGATTAGTCAAGAAATAGACATTACGAGTAAATGTTTTATTTCTGTTGCTGCTGGTTGCACTGTGGAACAAATGCAAAAAGCGTTAGTAAAGCCTTGTGCCATTATTCGAACTATGCCTAACACCCCATCGCAGCTAGGTTTGGGTGTCGCTGGTCTTTATGCTGATAAGCACGTTAATAGTCAGCAAAAACAAATTGCTGAAGAACTGATGAGTTCTGTTGGGATTGTCAAATGGTTAAACACTGAAGCTGAAATAGATCACATTATTGCCGTTTCAGGTTCTGGCCCAGCCTATTTCTTTTTGTTTATGGAAGCGATGGAAAAGCAAGCGTTAGCCTTAGGATTTTCTGTACAAGAAAGCCGTGAATTAGTGCAGCAAACTGCTTTAGGCGCAGCGCAAATGGTCGCTAATAACGATATACCTATTAGTGAGTTACGCGCTAAGGTCACCTCAAAAGGAGGTACAACAAACGCTGCCATTAACTCTTTTATTGATGATGGCTTGGAACAAATAGTAACAAATGCAATGAATAGTGCATTGCATCGCGCTAAAGAAATGGCGCAAAATAACACCTAGATATTTAAAGTTTTTAATAAACAGTTAAGTTTTGGAGAAGTCGATGGAAGCCATTAATTATTTGCTAAGTTTTGCCTTTGATGCATTATTAATGTTATTAGTTTTACGTGTATGGTTACAAATTGTTCGTGCTGACTTTTATAATCCACTCAGTCAATTTATTGTAAAAGTGACCAACCCAATGGTTATCCCATTGCGCCGTATTATTCCTGGCTTTGGTGGTGTTGATGTTTCAACCTTATTATTAGCTTTTACGGTTGCATCGTTAAAATTCATTGTTATCCCCTTAATTAACGGGGCCGACTTTAATGTTATTATTTCACTTTACAAAGGCTTGTTGTATTTAATTAAACAAACAGGTGTACTCTTATTTATGCTGATGTTAGTCATGGCATTAATGAGCTGGGTCGTTCAAGGTTATAATCCGACTCAGGCAATATTTCACCAATTAACAGAACCCTTTTTAAAGCCTATAAAACGGATAGTGCCAAGTATTGGTGGTCTAGATTTATCAGTACTTATCGCCTTTTTATTATTAAATGTCATTAATATCTTCTTGTCTGGCTCTTTACCTGGCTGGACAATGGTATAAAAAGCAGACAGGTGTTGTAAGTATTTATCTATAAAGCCTGTCATATTAATATATGAATAGTTTAGATCAATAAGGAGCTCATTATGAAAAACTTTTTACAAACCTGTTTATTAGTTATTATAGTTTCACTGACCTTTGTTAATAACGTTTATGCTGAAAACATGAAAAAAATGGGGTCAATGCAAGTGCATTACATGGCGATTAATGCCACGTTTTTAACCCCCAAAATAGCGAAAGCTTACAATATTGAGCGCAGCCGTTTCAATGGTTTACTTAATATTTCAGTATTAGATGACACCAAAGACTCAGCACCTGCAAAAAAAGTGATGCTTCAAGGTAAAGCACGTAATGATCTTGGACAAATTAAAAATCTTGAGTTTGACGAAGTAAAAGAAGGTGATGCTATTTATTATTTAGCACAAATTAAATATAGCGACGAAGAAACCTTTTACTTTGATATCACCATTAGTGACGGTAAAGAAACTCATCAGCTTAAGTTCAAGCAAAAATTTTATGTTGATTAATTTTCATCACTAATCAAAAAACAGATAAAATCAGGTTATTAGCCTGATTTTATCTTTCATCATTCCAATTTCCCAAGGTAAAAAATGTCAACCATCGTATTAGCTACAGGTAATAAAGGTAAAGTAAAAGAGCTCAGTCATTTATTAGCCGCGCATAACATTCAAATAAAACCACAGAGCGAATTAAATGTTAGTGACGTTGCAGAGACCGGCACAACGTTTGTTGAGAATGCCATCATCAAAGCTCGCCATGCAGCAAAGATTACTGGCCTTCCGGCAATTGCTGACGATTCAGGTTTAGAAGTAGATGCATTAAATGGTGAACCTGGTGTTTATTCTGCGCGTTATGCAGGAGAAAATGCCAGTGATAACGACAATACCAACAAACTATTAAAAGCATTAGAAAACACGCCGGATGGTTTCCGCACCGCACGCTTTCATTGTGTACTGGTTTATATGAAACATGAAAATGATCCTACACCGATAATTTGTCACGGTGCATGGGAGGGTTCTATTACCCGCGAAAAAATGGGTGAGCAAGGCTTTGGTTATGATCCTATTTTTTGGCAAGAAGCACAGCAAAAAACGTCGGCACAATTGCCTCGCGACTTAAAAAATAGCTTAAGCCACCGCGGTCAAGCACTCGCGAAACTTGTTCAAAATTTTGGTGTTAAATAATAATGTTACAGGCACCACCTCTCTCTTTATATATTCACATACCTTGGTGCGTGGAGAAATGTCCCTATTGTGATTTCAACTCACATGCTTTGAAATCAGCAGTTCCAGAAGAAGAGTATGTAAAGCATCTTATTGATGATTTGGATGCAGACATTGAAAAATTTTCACTCAACAATCGCCCACTGCACACCATTTTTATTGGTGGTGGCACACCCAGTTTATTCTCTGCTCAAGCGATAGAAAGCTTATTGACCCAAGTACTTGAACGTTTCGAACATAAAGAAACGATTGAAATAACGTTAGAAGCGAATCCAGGCACAGTAGAAGCTGAGAAATTCATTGGTTTTTTTAATGGCGGTGTATCAAGGCTTTCAATTGGCGTGCAAAGTTTTGAATCTGACAAACTTATAAAACTAGGTCGTATTCATGATAGCAACCAAGCTAAAAGAGCAGCCGAGTTAGCTTATTCATGTGGTATAAAAACCTTTAATTTAGATTTGATGCATGGTTTACCTCAACAGAATATTGCTAATGCCCTTGATGATATAACTACTGCGATATCACTTAACCCAACACACTTGTCTTGGTATCAACTAACGATTGAACCTAATACTGCCTTTCATTCTCGTCCACCAAAATTACCTGAAGACGAAGTGCTGTGGGATATTCAAGACCAAGGTTTCGCATTATTAGCAGAAGCAGGTTATCAGCAATATGAAATTTCAGCTTTCAGTAAGCCTGGCTTTGAATGTCAGCATAATATCAATTACTGGCAGTTTGGTGACTATCTTGGCATCGGTTGTGGCTCACATGGCAAGATAACCGATCCGGTAAATAATAAAATCTTTCGCACGATAAAGGTTAAACATCCTAAAGGTTACCTCGACACAAGTCGTCAACACCTTGACCATCTCATAGAAGTAAGTGCAGAAGAATTACCGTTCGAATATATGATGAACAGACTTCGTTTACATGAAAGCTTTAATTTAAATGAATACGAACAAAGAACAGGGTTATCTGTTGAAACTGTACTGCCAAATTTGATGATTGCCAAACAGAAAAACTTAATGATTGAAAATACTGATGGCACTTGGCAAGTCAGTAAATTAGGCCATCGCTACTTAAATGATTTACTCGAGATGTTTTTATAATGCTCATTAGCGAAGCACAACAAGCACGCGACAAACAGTTTATGTTTAGAGCATTTGAACTGGCCCAACAAGCTGAAGCGATTGACGAAATTCCTGTTGGTGCGGTTGTTGTAGCAAATAATCAAATCATTAGTGAAGGATATAATCAGTCTATTACCCTAAACGATCCTTCTGCACATGCTGAAATGGTTGCTATTCGCCAAGCAGGAGCCGTATTACAAAACTATCGTCTACTCGATTGTACTTTGTATGTAACGTTAGAGCCTTGTTCTATGTGTGCTGGCTTATTGGTACATAGCCGAATAAAACGTGTGGTTTACGCTAGCGCTGATTTAAAAACAGGTGCAGCAGGTAGCGCCTTTAATTTACTTTGTGATGAAAAGCATAACCATCAGATAGAATTAGATTCAGGAATTATGGCAGAAGAGTGCAGCCAGCTACTTTCAGCTTTTTTTAAACGTCGCAGAGCAGAGAAGAAAGTATTAAAACAGAAAACGACGTTGGCATTAAAAACAAATCGTTAATAAACACTATAATGAATATTCCAGTTAAGCTCACCTAGGAAGGTATTATTGAAATCACTTTTTTACATGTGTTTACTATTAAACAGCTTTACTCTTTATGTCATTGCCGATGATGAAGTAAACGTATACCAATATAAATCATCAAATGGGATCAGCTCTTTTTCTGATATCCCACCAATAAACACTCATTTTCAACAATTACGCATCGGTTGCTTTGCCTGTAAACTTAATTCTTTAGTTAATTGGCATAATACGCGTTTATTTCTTAATCACTTCAATAAAACAATCAATCAACAAGCACGACTCTATAAAATTGATCCTGCTCTTATCCGGGCAATTATTCATGCAGAATCACACTTTGATCCGTTAGCATTATCTAAAACTGGTGCACAAGGTTTAATGCAATTAATGCCTGAAACGGCAAAAGAACTGGGGATTATAAATTCATTTAATGCCAAACAAAATATCCGAGCAGGAAGTAAACATTTAGCACGTTTAATCAGAAAGTATGGCGGAAATATCACATTAGTATCAGCAGCCTACAATGCAGGAGAAGGTGCGGTAAAAAGACATAAAGGTGTGCCACCTTACCCTGAAACTAAAGTTTATGTGGAACGGATAAAGATATTACATCAGCGTTATAACGCTGAAATTTAGCAGCGGCTGACGGTTGTCTGCCTCGTAAATTCATCAATAATTTCATGTGGTTTATTAGTTGTAAATCAGATATCACAATATCTAAATTTCACCAGATTACTCTGTTTGTCCCTTATTGTACCAACGAATAAGTTCTTTTTGGTCAGCTGGAGCATCTTGACCATTTGCTATTTTACTTAAGGCTTGTTTTGATAATAATTGCTCAACTTTATCTTCAATTTTACTGAGGGCATTATAAAAAGCAGCTGTTTCATCATCAGTTAACACACTTTCTAGCTCTATTGAGCGCAATTCCATAGCGGCAGTAAGTTTTGCATAAATGTCTTTGCCTTTTTCATTTAGTGCTAATATTTTAATATTTTTACTTTTCTTGTCTCGCCGAATATCTATGAGGTTTTTCTTATTTAACGCTTTTACTGCTCGGCTTACATTATAAGAATCAATACGAGATTGATAAGCAATATCAGCTGACTTTATTGGCATATATGAACCAATATTTAATAAGACTCTCATTTCTCTTGGCTCTAAATCACATAGTTCACGAATTTTCCAATCACGATTTAACGCTAATAAATTACTCACAACAGCTACCCTAAAAGGTAGGTGTGTTGTTAAATCTAATGGCTCAGCTATTTCTTGCGTTAGCGTGAAAGCCTTATTTCTGGCTGATTTAGTAATAATAGTACCTGGGAGATTAAGCGTATTTTTGCTACTTTATCATTAAGTTTAGGTAAATAACACGGTACAAATATAAGAGCTAATAATCATAAATATAATCAACACAACTAAACATGGTGCTAGATATAAGCATTCATCGCCTCTCATATGATGAGAAATAATCACGTTAATAAGCCCTATCTTCTGTCCGTCACTTTTTCTTAAATATTTATAAAAAAGTGGCTATTTCATTGAGTGGTTTCTTAACTTGAGCATGATGGGGTAACGTGGCATTTTCACTTGGATACCCTGTAATAAGTAACATGTAAGCCCGATCGTTTTCAGGCCGTCCACAGACTTTACTTAAAAATGACATGGGTTTAGGCGTATGTGTTAACGTGACTAAACCTGATGTATGTAATGCATTAATTAGAAATCCTGTCGCAATTCCAACAGACTCATGTACGTAATAGTTGGAATTTTTATCTTCTGAACTTATGCCCCCTTTCTTTTGGCTAAAAATAGCAATAAGCCAAGGTGCATGTTCTAAATAAGGCTTATTAGCGTCAGTTCCTAGTGCTTTCAAAGCACCTAACCACTCTTCCCCTGCCCGCCCTTCATAGAAGCCACGTTCATGGAATTCTGCTTGTTCTCTAATTTGCTTTTTTATGTCGTTACTGTGTACGGCTACAAAATGCCAAGGCTGATGGTTAGCGCCACTGGGTGCAGTTGCCGCAGCTTTTATGCAGTTCTCAATAATTTCTTGAGGTACCGGTCGGTCACTAAAACTACGAATACTATGACGACGTTTTATATCAAGATAAAAACGCTCAGATCGTAAGAGCATCTCTTCTACTGGGTATTCAATATAATCATTAAGTGGGGTTGAGTCATGGTCTTGCATAGTAATTGATCCTTTTTACAGCTAATAGAGAAAGGATATAACACTCCAAAGATATTGCAAGTGCAATATCTTTGGAGTGTTAAATAAAATCATAAATATTCGATCAGTACACTTTATTCAATACATTATCGAATTGGATCAAAAAAGACGCCGAAGCGTCTTTTTTAAAGCGTAAAAATGTATTTATCGATTAACCAATAAAAGCACGGGCATTACGGAACATACGTACCCAAGGTGAATCTTCTTGCCATTCATCTGGATGCCAAGAGTTAGCGACTGTTCTAAATACACGTTCAGGATGCGGCATCATAATAGTAACGCGACCATCTGTCGTTGTTAGTGCAGTAATGCCGTCTGGCGAACCGTTAGGGTTAGCTGGATACGTTTCAGTAACTTGACCATAGTTGTCAACATAACGCATTGAAACAGTACCTGAATCGTTCGCTTCACCTATAGCTTCTTCAGAGCTAAACTCTGCATGGCCTTCACCATGAGAAACAGCGATAGGCATACGAGAACCTGCCATACCTTTAAATAACACTGACGGGCTTTCTTGTATTTCAACTAATGAGAAGCGTGCTTCAAAACGTTCCGATTTGTTTTGTACAAAGTGTGGCCAAGCTTCAGAGCCAGGAATAATTTCTTTCAAATTAGATAGCATCTGACAACCATTACAAACACCTAATGTGAACGTATCTTCACGTTCAAAGAATGCAGTAAACATTGCTTTTGCGTTTTTGTTAAATAATATTGATTTTGCCCAACCTTCGCCAGCGCCTAATACGTCACCGTACGAGAAACCACCACAAGCCACTAAACCATTGAAGTCAGCTAAATCAGTTCGGCCAGATAAAATATCAGACATGTGAACGTCAATTGCTACAAAGCCAGCACGGTCAAAAGCGGCTGCCATTTCAACATGCGAGTTAACACCCTGCTCACGTAAGATAGCAATCTTAGGATTAGAGCCTTTAAGTGCATCTTGTGCAATTAACTTAGCAACTATATCTTCATTGATATCAAAGGTAAGTTCAGCACTTAAACCTGGGTCTTCAGTATCGAATTTAACGTCATGTTCTTGTTGTGCACATTCAGGGTTATCACGAAGTGACTGCATTCTATACGTTGTTTGTGCCCATGTTGTACGGTAATAAGTACGAGAGTTTTCAAGTACAACTTCACCATCTCGACTGAAACGAATCGTATCTTCGTTATTGATACGTCCAATATCAGTACAACAGTCTTCAATACCATGTTCAGCGAATACCGCATGAATAGCATCAGCATCACTTTCACGAATTTGAATGACAGCACCTAATTCTTCACTAAACAATACATCGACGTCATTACCAGAAGCAGAGGTCAATTCAGTTAAATTAATGTCTACACCGGTGTGACCTGCAAAAGCCATTTCAACAACAGTTGTAAATAAACCACCATCAGAAATATCATGATAAGCAATAAGCTTTTCGTCACGAACAAGCGTTTGCATCGCGTTGAAGAAACCTTTTAAGGTTTCAGGGCTATCAACATCTGGGGTTTCGTTGCCAAGGTGCTTATAAACCTGTGCTAAACATGAACCACCTAAACGCTTTTTACCTTTTGATAAATCAATCGCAACAATTCGAGTTTCGCCTTGATCTATTCTTAATTCAGGGGTTACCGTTTTGCGAATATCTTCTACCACACCAAAAGCAGTAATGATTAATGACATAGGCGAAGTCACTGACTTCTGCTCGCCATTATCTTCCCACTTGGTTTTCATTGACATTGAATCTTTGCCAACAGGAATAGTTAAACCAAGCGCAGGACAAAGTTCTTCACCAATGGCTTTAACCGCTTCGTATAAACCTGCATCTTCACCTGGGTGACCCGCTGGAGACATCCAGTTAGCAGACAATTTAATACGGTTCAAATCGCCTATATCGGTGCCAGCAATGTTGGTTAAAGACTCAGCGACAGCTAAACGAGCAGAAGCACCAAAGTTCAATAAAGCAACAGGAGTACGTTCACCTAAAGACATTGCTTCGCCGTGGTAAGAATCAAGCGCAGAAGCGGTAACACCACAATCGGCTACAGGCACTTGCCAAGGACCAACCATTTGGTCACGATTAACCATACCGGTTACCGAGCGATCACCAATAGTAATTAAAAAGGTTTTCTCTGCAACAGTAGGTAACGACAAAATACGGTCTGCAGCATCAGCTAACGTTATATTAGCTAAAGAGAAGTCATCACCTTTTGTCGTTTTAGTTTCTACATCTTTGTAAATTTTAGGTGTTTTACCTAATAAAACATCAAGCGGTAAATCAATGGGCGTATCTAGTTTATCGTTACCTTCAAAATGTGAATCAGTAACAGTTAAGTGCATTTCTTCTGTTGCACGACCAACGACAGCATAAGGTGCGCGTTCACGTGCACAAATTTGCTCAAAGGCTGCTAGGTTTTTATCTGATACGGCAATAACATAACGTTCTTGAGACTCGTTACACCAAATTTCATGTGGTGCCATACTGCGTTCATCATTTGGTACGTTACGAAGTTCGAAAACACCACCACGCCCGCCATCAGCAACTAATTCAGGGAAAGCATTTGATAAACCACCAGCACCAACATCGTGAATGAAAGCAATAGGATTTTCTTCACCTAACTGCCAACACTTATCGATAACTTCTTGGCAACGACGTTCCATTTCAGGATTCTCACGTTGAACCGAAGCAAAATCTAAACTTTCAGCAGATTGACCTGAAGCCATTGAAGAAGCAGCACCGCCACCTAAACCAATGTTCATTGCAGGGCCACCAAGTGCAATTAAGTTAGCGCCAACGATAATTTCACGTTTCTGTACATGTTCATCACGAATATTACCTAAACCACCTGCAAGCATAATAGGCTTATGGTAACCACGCACTTCTTTGCCGTTAAACGAGTTAACTTCTTCTTCGTAAGTACGAAAGTAACCTAAAATAGCTGGACGACCAAATTCATTGTTAAACGCTGCGCCACCTAATGGACCTTCCATCATAATGTCAAAAGCTGAAACGATACGACCTGGCTTGCCAAAGTCTGTTTCCCAAGGTTGTTCAAAGTTTGGAATACGTAAGTTTGACACT
>Ga0115005_10000315_pt1 | contig 36698 bp, 48 predicted proteins | sample ArcOceMetagenome_FD_87163 | JGI IMG/M metagenome (GOLD analysis project Ga0115005, IMG submission 87163) | Marine eukaryotic phytoplankton communities from Arctic Ocean - Arctic Ocean - Greenland ARC118M Metagenome | ecosystem: Environmental > Aquatic > Marine > Oceanic | place: Arctic Ocean... | reverse complement strand
TACCGAAGGATTTATTGGTCTTGTCCGTCCTAGTACAAGCGCGTCAGTATCTGATTTTGTGATTCAAGGATACAGTGGCGCGACTTCAACATATAAAGAAAGACTGCGAATAGCAGACTCAGGCGCGGCTACGTTTGCAGGGGCTATCAATATAGCAAGCGGTGGTCTTTCTATCGGTGGTCAAGAGGTTATCACTTCTGGCAGAGTGTTGACTAACATTGCTCTTGGTGATATCAACACAAATAAACTGACATTGCTAAATGGCGCGACTGCCAATATGGAAATGTTTGTTGTTGGGACAGGCACAGCTACCACTCATTTCAGGTTGTCAACCGCTAGTTCTAGTCTAATGGAACTAACGCAAGCGGGAAACCTTGCGCCAATAGGAGGATTAACAACTACCACAGGAGCATTTTCTGGGAAAATACTTACTACATCTGACGTTGTTGTTGGTAACACTTCTGGCGATGCTTACAACACATTATCAGGCGGTCAGCTTTATTTTGCAGATGATGATTTGGGCGACAAGCTTGGTTATTCAATAGGACTAAAAAGAAAAGAAAATATTAATGGCAATTACACAAAGCTAAATATTGATTGGCATACAGGTATTACTCTAGGCGCGGCATCAACTTATGGTGGGGTTCGTTTCTTTGACAACTCTGTTGGGTATTACAATTCAACAACTAAGCTATTTTCTGTCGGAGAAGGAGACTCCCACGTTCGGGTTTATAACGATCTAAAGATGGGTAGCACTACTGTAATAAACGCAAGCAGAAATATGTTTGCATCTGCTATAGGAATTGGCACAACCTCCATTACAGATACTAATTGGGGTTCAGGGAATGCAGAGTTAGCAATAGATGGCACTACTGGTTACGGAGTCATTCACCTAAGAGGTACTGGTGCAGGAAGTGCAGACACACGATATTCTGTGGGTGTTGGCGATAATACTTTCTATATGGCCTATGACGATGTAGCGGGAGTCCATAGAGCAAAAATAAATACATCTAAACAACTTGTAGTCAACGATGACAATAGCGGAGATAAGCGAGTATTCCACGATGCTTATCATCCAAACGCTGATAAGTGGACAACTGCAAGAACCTTAACCTTATCTGGTAATGTTACAGGTTCGGTTACGTTTGATGGTTCTGCGGCTATTAATATGACTAACACTGTTGTGGGCGGCAACATTAGCGTTGGAACTATCTCTGGCACAGGCAATATTACTACTAGAGCCGCTAACGTAGTTATTGACGCGCAATCATCAGCAGATGGTCAGACTGTTGGATTCCGCGCAGGGTATTTATCTAGCGCAACTCTGGCAGGTCATTTTAGATATACGACAGGTGATGCTCAGTTATATATAGATAATGCTTATCAAGGCAACAATTCTGTTTACAGCACAATTAATTTCCGAAACTGTCCTAACGGTTCTTCTAGTCTAACAACCCGACTAAAGATTCACGGTTCATCTGGAAATGTAGACGTTACAGGCAGTAGCTTTCAGATGGGCGGCACAACTGTAATAGACGCTAGTAGAAATATCACAGCAGGAACAATCTCTAGTGGAAATATAACTGCTCCCAAATATTATCTAGGGAGCAATAGTTCAGTTTATGGTGTAGGTATTGTTAATGCAACAAGTGCTAGGTTTGATACGGTTGATTCAGGGTATAGCACAGACCCATTAGAATTGGTTTATCACAACGGTACTGGCGTGAAAATTGGTAGTGGTGGCAGTAAGTATCTAGCGGCAGGAAGCTATCAAATAGGCACTACCACTGTCATAGACGGTAGTAGGAATATATCAGCAGGAACTATCTCTAGTGGGTCTATAAGTTCTAGTGGGTCTATCACTACTACTGGTAATTTCATTAATAACACCAACGGAGGAATATTTCTTAAATCAAATACCTCAGAAGCTAACAACTGGTTGTTTAAAGAGAATGCCGCGAATTGGGGCATTTACTATTTCAACTCAGGTTCCGAAGCAGGTGCCACAGTTGGCGCTTATACAACTGTTGGTGCAGAATATTTCTTCACCTCATCCGTGTCGGGTTATGGCCCTGTTATGCCGTCAACGTGGACTGGCACTCAAAGTGGCTCTTACCTCAATATCATGTTATCTCCTTATAGGGGCTACATTTATGCAGGTGATCAAATTGAAGCTAAAAATGGTTATCGTCTAAACGGCACCACAGTAATAGACTCTAGCCGTCAAATTAGCAACGTAACCGCTTTATGTATAGGTCAAGATGTTTCGGCAATGGACACCACTAACTTAGACTTGGATATTGTAAGTAACGCTTCTATAAGAGGTGCAAGCTACCTCTATTTTGGTATTACATCTGCAAACTATGGTTCTTGGAAAACCCGAATCGGTAGCGCAAACTCCTCAACAATGTACATCCATAGTCAGGGCTTAATTCACAGCAATGTTGGATATGGTTCATCTACATTCTTTACTTCTAATTCTACAGGAATGAATATCCAAACTGGAGGGCTGTTGATTGGTGGTGTAGAAGTAATTACTGATGCAAGGGTGTTAACTAACATTGCCCTTGGTGACATTAATACAAACAAGCTAACGCTTTTAAATGGCGCGTCTGCGAATATGGAAATGTTCGTTTCTGGTACAGGTACGGCCACGACTAACTTTAGGCTTTCCAACGCTAGTTCTAACATAATGACGTTATCTCAAACTGGCGAGTTAACGACAACAGGAAAAGTAGTTGCTACGCAATTTAAAGATTCAGACGACCAAGCCTATTACGCTGAATTTGCAAATACTACACTCAGTGGAAAGTTTAGGCGGTTTGTTGTAGTTGGTGACGGTACACAGGGAGCGACAAACGATGGCGGTTGGGGTGCAAGATTAAATGTAACAGATGATGTTCACTCTAAAATTGAGGTTAACCAAGACGCAAACTCTATGCGATCTCATTGGTATGCTCACACTGGTCACGACTCAATTAAATTTGGTACATCTACAGCGCATGATGTTGAGATTCATAGAGGTGGTGCTACTAAAATAGAAGCACAAGCTGATGGTGCAAACATTACAGGCAATTTCAAAGTTGGCGGCACTACGGTTATTGACGCAAGTAGAAACGCTACTTTTGCAACGGTGGATATAAATGCAGGGACAGGCTATCCCCTGCAAACAAGCACCACTAGCCGTTATCAAATACAAATAAGAAATCCTAACAATACCGTGAGCGCAAGTTATGGGTGGTGGCTTGCAACAGATACTAACTTTAACTTTGCCTTACACGCAGATGGCTCTGCTGATAAATTTACGCTTACAAGAAATGGAGATGCAACTTTTACAGGGAGTTTATCTAGTGGTTCTATTACAGCTAATGGGAGTATTACGCCCACTTCAGTCATTAATATGTCTAGCAGTGGGGCTTACTTCAAAGGAAACTCTGCACACGGATACAGGTTTAACAACCAAGCTGACAGCCTAAACTTAGTAACCATCTTTGATAATGGAACTGTCAGATTGCATCAAGGCAGTTTACAGATAGCAACTGTTGATGTCATAGATACCAGTAGAAACCTTGTAAACATAGGCACAATTTCTAGTGGAGATATAACCTGTGGAAATATAGCCAGTGGAGTGGTTACGATAAATACCACTTCTGCCACTGCTTTAAATATTGATAGTTCTGCTAACTCTTTACTTGTGCCGATAGGTGGGAGCGCACAAACCGCATACGTTGACTTGCAACTTATAAGTGATGGCGGTAGTGGAGAGATATTTAAGGGTGGAACACTTTATTCAGGTTGGGGTGGATTAAAAGCGTTCAACTTCTATAACTCTGACGGTATCTTAGCTTTTCACCCTTCTGGAACTGCTAACGTATTCCAAATATCGTCCTCGCTAGTAAGTTCAACTAAAGCGACAAGAATATCTGGCTCTCATAGCAATAGCATAAGCACTCCTAATATTGATTCGTATGGAGCGTTATCATCAGGAACAGCTTACAACTATCACATAATCTTTAAGCAAGCCGATGGAACTGTACGAGGTCAAATTACTAACAATGTTTATGGAACTCAATACACTGGAGCTTCTGATTACAGATTAAAAGAAAACATACAGCCTTTATCTAGCGCAACAAGTCTAACTTTAGCTTTAAATCCCTGCACTTTTAATTGGATTCAGGATGCTGACAATACTGTAGTACAGGGTTTTGTTGCTCACGAAGTAGCGGCAATCGTTCCAGAAGCTGTCGTTGGTGAAAAAGATGCCATGACTGCCCCTACGTTGTATCTGGAAGGGGAAGAGTTACCAGAAGGGGTAAGTGTCGGAGATATCAAAGTAGCTTCCGCTCCAGACTACCAAACTATTGACCAATCAAAATTAATTCCTATACTGGTCAAAACGATTCAAGAACTTGAAGCAAGAATTACCGCGCTTGAAAGCGCATAACTTAACTATCTCTAAGGGAGATTAAATCATGGCAATAACTAAGACAGAAGTAAACCAACGGACAGAAGTATATGTAGCCGCAGATTCTACAGCGGCATCTAGCACCAATGAGGGTAATCCTACTTTGATGGTCGTTACTACAATTACATTTGATGACACTGGCGATGCTGAGTTACCCGCAGTATCTAACCACGTTTCTCATCTGTCTCGTTACGATGAAAATGGCGACCCAACTGTAATAACTGGGCAAGCGCAAATCGTACAAGATATATGTGCGGGAATCTGGGCGTAAAGAATTAGAGCATTAGGTATAATATGAAAAGCGTTCCATTATGTTTCTTATTGTTTGCTTTTTGCTCTTTTTGTATAGCGCAAGAAACAGAGCCGATGGGCGATACCGATTCTGATAACAATCAAGATGGGTCACTTAATACTAATACGGTCGGTAGTACCGTTAGTAGTAACAATAACAGCAAAGATGAATCTGTCTCTAATACTTACAACGGAGCAGGTTCATCATCTGATATGCCTGTCGGCTCTGCTATTGCCCCTAGTTACATGTCCAACGGAATGGAAACGTGCTTGCAAGGGTCAGGGCGAAGCATTCAAACAGGACTGATCGGTTATACGGATGGTTCTTATGAAGCGGATGTTGATTGTAATCGTCGCAGAGATGCCAAGTTGCTCTCAGATTTAGGAATGAAAGTAGCCGCGATTAGCCGTCTTTGTCAGGGTTCGGTGGAAACATTTAGAGCGATGATGTTATCAGCTACGCCTTGCCCATTAATCGCAAGCGGAAAACTAATAGTTGGGAAACGTGCTTTTCTTTTGATGAAGACTAAACCTGAACTTTATATTCCAGATTATGGCAAAGTCCGTATGGGAAAACATGCTATATTTACAAAACGGCCAAAATTTCCCAAGTATACAAAATCCCAGGAATGGTATAATCAAATTTTAGGTATAGGAGTAGATGACGATGAATCTCAAGAAAGCGGCTCTGACGAGTCTGTTTCTGATATGTTCAGGCGGTCAAGCCAGTGAACTTGATGATTTAATACAATCTTCTTCTGTCATTGTAGATCAGATTAATAAAGGTATTTTGATGACAGGAGCGGCAATGGATTTTGCTAATACTGGCACAGGCTTATCTAATGGACAATTAGCGGGAACGTCATACATATCAAGCGACATGGTATCTAATTACAATTTGGCTTTGTCAGGCATGGTTAATTATCTACCTTACGGCAGTGCGCAACAATATCTTGAAGAGCAAGCGCAGTCAGAACTTGACCAGATGGATGATGCTATAGATGCTTTTACCGCAGTGGTAGTTGATATGCTTGCTGTTCAGCAGGTCGCAGAATTAGCTGATGCCGCTAATACCCCAGACGAAGAGGCCGCGGTTCAGGACTTTGTGGGGGCTAACACTGATGCTTTAACAATAGATCAAGAAGATGCTGACACTTATAACCAGAGTCTGTCCGACATAGAAGAACACGCCAATAATGCGTCTGCTTTTATTGCTGTAAGCGCAAATCCTGACGCGGTAGCTTTCTTAGATCAAGGCGCGATGGATAACAACACTAGGATTGAGGATAATACGCTAAGTTATTCAGCGTCTAATCAAGCGATTAGTATTGCTTGGTCTTCTGGGAGTCTTGCAAGTAGCGTTTATTTAAACGGAACTGACAATTTTGGCATTGATATCTACATGACAGACGTTTCTATTATGGAGTATGGGGCTCAATCTGAACTCTACCTTACTGGACCGACCTATTTGGGCTATGAATGTTTCACTACAGGTTTAAATTGTGAAGAAACTGACGGAGGCGGCTCGTGAGTTTGCAAGAAACCGAACTTAAAATAGGTGGAACATCGTTTAAAGGAGTGTACATTGCGATTTTGTTTAGTCTTGCGACCACTCTTGGCGGTGGTGTTTGGACGGCAAGCAGTCTATATGGCCGATTAGAATCTGTAGAGTCTCGTTTTATTCCAAATATTGCTCCCTTGGAAGAGCAAGTTACGACAAATAAGCAAGAACTGCTAAGCGAAATTGACTTAATCAAGCAAGAACTTAAAGACAACGATGTATCGCAACTCCAAGGTAAGTTGGCGGCACTCGGAGTAAACCTACAAACGATCATAGAGCAACAAAATAAACTACTGTTAATTGATGACAACGTAGATGCTCTGGAAAAAGATATTGAGTCAATGAAAGCAACCGTAGCAAAAGCAGAAATCGTTACAGAAAAAGTAACAGGATTTGAAGCAAGAATTGTAAATGTAAAAAGAGAAGTAGAAGATTTATGGTCAGCACTAGACTATATTAGCAATCCATTAAAGTAATCAGCTATAATGGTAATTCACAAACCTTAGGAGAGTTTAAAATGTCAGAAGAAAAGAAAACCGAATTAAAGATTAATGACAAAGATTACATTTTAGAAGATATGACCGAAGAGCAACAGATGATGGTTCAACACATTCAAGTTGCTGAACAGCGTTTGTCGCAAGCTAAATTTGACGCAGATCATGCTAATGTGACGAAAGATTCGTTTATTAATATGCTGACTCAACAGCTAGAAAACCCAGTTGAAGATGCTGAGTTAGTTGATGAAGCTGTGGACGAGTTGAACTAAGATGGCTACCGTCAAAGAGGCGCTTCTCAAACTTGACGCTCACGAGCGGGAATGTATTGTCCGAATGAAATCTATTGATGATAAATTCCACCAAATTGAAAAGCGACTCGATGAGGGTTCTGTTCGTTTTAAGAAAACAGAGATGATGGTGTGGGGTATGTATCCCCTCATCATCGGTTTGTTTCTTATTGAAAGGCTATCGTAATGTTAGAGTCTTTAATTGCCCCTGTTTCCAACCTACTGGAGCGTTTCATACCTGATGCCGATACTAAGCAGAAAATAGCGCATGAAATTGCAACAATGTCACAGAAACACGCGCAAGAAATTGCACTTGCTCAGATTAAGCTTAACACCGCAGAAGCAAAAGGAAGCGCATTCCAACGAAATTGGAGACCCGCTACAGGTTGGGTCTGCGTTCTTGCCCTCGGAGTCAACTACTTAATATCCCCACTTGCGGCAGGAGCAGGAATAGATATTCCTCAAGCAGATGGTGGGACGTTGATGCCTATCTTAATGGGTCTTTTGGGTCTTGGCGGCATGAGAAGCTTTGAAAAAAAGAATCAAATCGAAGGTAAATAATTATGGCAAAGTCACCAAAGAAAGAAAAAGAAGCTAAAGTTTATTTCAAGCCTAAAGAACTTAAATGCAAACATACAGGCGAGTCAGGTTTTGATGATGACTTCTTAATTACCTTATGTGCTATCCGCGACGAGTGTGGATTTGCATTTCCTTTGTCTAGTGCTTACAGATCGCCCTCGCACCCCATAGAAGCGCGTAAAGACCACCTAGGAGCGCATACAACTGGAAAGGCGGTTGATATCCTATGTAATGGAGAAAAGGCTTTAGAGATCATTAGAGTGGCACAAAAACATGGTATCAAAAGAATTGGTGTTCAGCAGAAAGGTGGTGGTCGGTTTATACATCTAGACGCTTGCACAGAAGAGGAGGGTTTCCCCTCCCCTGCTATGTGGTCTTATTAGCGGTCACCTAAAGGTAACGCCAAAAAATCTACAATGCTTGTTTCCAAGCAAGAGCAAATTAATTGCATCGTATGGAGTTTCATATTCTTGTGCTTTCTCCATCGAAGCACTTGTTGGGGTGATGTTTTGGTCAAGCGAGATAATTCTGCACTGCTGACCTGACTTTTTTCTTGCGCAAATCTCACGCATTTTCCCGCGTCGATCATTTCCATCTTTTCAATCCTGTGTTATTCTAGTTAAGTCAGTTCTCCCCTGCTGACAAACCTCCTATGGTTTCCCCCTCGAAAGGGGGGGTTTTTTAGAACGGTATATCATCGTCCAGATCGCCTATACTCATATCAGCAACAGCAGGTTTTTCAATTCCTGTTTGACTACCATCTGTATAAAACACTTTTACATTACCCAGAATTGGCGTCTGCACTTTTGCTTCTCGCTCTTCTTTAGTTAGCGATTGATTGATACGGCCATTATTGTCATATTCATCTGTAACCATAGTGTCAACAAAGGTAGTCAAGTCTAAATAAGTCCCCTTTGCGCCTTTGTATAATCGTGATTTGTCGATCTTGGTTACATCAATTCTTAAAGATATTCCTACTTTCATTTTAGTCTCTCCACTTCGGTTAAAATTACTTTGACAGCCGACTTAATTTGATCGGCTAATTGGTTTATGTATTCTTCATTTCTTTTTACAGTAACAAGCACATGAGGCATTTCAGGGTGGTATGCAAACGCATCCCAAGAAGTTGCTCCAGTGACTAACATACAGCCTTGGATTTGCTGATAATAGGCTTTAACTAGACTCTGAGGGTCGCGCATATACTTGACCATCGTGTTAGCCGCAGGACATTTAATTTCAAGACCTGTACACGTTTGAGTAATAAATTCCACAATTCCGTCAGGTGAACAACCAAACTCCTCGCTATCATCAAGAATAAACCCATGCTCTGTGACAGTATAGCCAGTGATAAACTCGTATGCTTCCCGCGCTTCTGGTTCTAACTCAGTCCCCCTTGCCATGTGTTCATTTTGATAAAACGGCTCAGATTGCCCTGTTAGACGTTCTGCAATTAACTGATTGATATACCCATCAGCACTGGTAGACGGTTTACCAGTAGCGGTAATTAGCTTTCCAAAGTTACTTGCGGATGGCTTGCCCATTCTAGCGGCAAACCATTCCTCAGTTCCTTGTTCGTGATTTAGGATAATCATTATTCTTCCATCTCTTTTCTTTTGGCTAATTTGATTGCAGAATAAGGATTGCGAGATTGTTTATAATCATCTCTAGACGCCCTATAACTTAATAACTTTTTACTTTTTTTGCTCTTATTTTTATTGCCTTTTCCTTTGCTATTTTGCATTAATTATTTCCCCGCTATTTTTTTGCCTACAGCGGCAAGTTGATCGTCAGTCATAGGCTTTTTCTTAGCCTCCAAAGCGGCAACAACGCGATCATATTTGCTTACTAAGATTTCGCTAATTGATTTAACCTTAACCCATTCTAAAAACGAATCCTGATTGACTTTGGTTTCATCAATTAATTTCTTGATAGCAATTACCTGATCTTCGCTAATTGTTGCGTTGACTACTGCTTGAGGCAAATCTTCACCTGCATATATGTAATGCCCTAAACCGAACATTGCAAAACACTTGACGAGACATCTCATTTTTGAACTGTTGATTGCGAATTTATCAGGATTGGGTATTGCCTTATTTCGATGGTCCATAACTGGCAACCACATGTGACGCATCATCATTTGATCTTGCTCAGAGCCAGTATGAATATGAACCACGCAACTAATCTCAACCGTATTAGTGTCCTCGCATTTATCTTCCTCAAAAGAATAATGCAACTCAGGGTAGTGTTCCATCATCGTGCCGTAAGCCCAAGCCCATGATAAATAAGACAAATTTCCTTTCTTTTCAATATGGTTAGATACGTCAATAGCAGATAGAGTCTGCCAAACTTTTTTAGATAAGCTCATTTTATTCCCCATTAAATTGTTGTACGGTTCTTGCGGTTTGGTTTTGTTCTTCACAATAACGGTCACCATAACCACTATAATAGTCAGGTGATTCATTGTCCTTTACATCGTGACCATGTAAACAGTCATACTCGCCACGCTCATAGTCACACAGATCATTAACACTCATACAGCCACCTTATTGTGATTGTTATAAACTTCAATCGCTTTGATGACTCTGTTTGGCACAGTCCATGGGTTTCTTGCAGAAAAAATTAAAAACTCTTCTAAAGTTAAACCCAAAAACTCCATGTCTTTTTTTAAGATTTTTATGGCGGTTTCGTATTTCATATTTATACCCTTTGTTTAATTGAGGTTACATTATCGTTTATATAAATATAAATGTACAGTTCTGTTTATAGTATTTAGTAATAAGCTTATTACAAAATGTTATTATGGATTGGGTTTACTTTTTTGGCTACATAAACGATCATTGCATGATGTTTGGGCTAGAGCAGTCATGAATTAACATGACCCTTCGGGTGGCGAATTCCTTAAATAATGCCATAGTCGCGGTTGACCCTCCGCACATAGCCTCACAGTTAAATCGGTTTTTACCTGTGAATAGTTTGGAAATACGATACAAACATAATTTAACCGCAGAGTCGCTTTAGCCCTTTGATCGTAAATTTACTGTTTTGCAGTAAAAGGGTTAAATCATCTCTAATATATGTTTTTAAAAAAAGTAATCAAAAAAATACCATTTAATTAATCTAGCGAGGCTTGCCGAGCCACAGGAGTTCAAATGAGCGGTAAAGGCGACAAGCAAAGACCAACTGACAAAAAGACCTTCGATAAGAATTTTGAAGCAATCTTTAATAACCAAAAACCTAAACTCAAAAAAAAGGAAATAAAAAATGAAAACAAGACTCGATGAATTAAAGTTACAAGCAAATCAATTCCATAATGATCACCCAGAAGTGTGGGAGAAGTTTTTAGAATTTACCTTTGATCGCATTAATAAAGGCTTTAAAAATTACTCTGTTTACACTGTTATGGAGCGAATCAGGTGGGACTTGAGCAATGTAGGTGGTGACGGCATTACTGAATTTAAAATCAACAATAACATTCGCCCATTCTATGCCAGACGGTTTATGAAGATGTGGCCTAAATATGAAGGGTTCTTTAGAATCCGAGAGCAGAAAAGCGCAAGCAGACCTGCCAACGGTTTAGAAGCAACACCGCTAATGGTATCCAAAAGTGTTTACATTGAATAAAAAATAGTATTTAATTAAACCTCAATCAAAAAAGGGCATCAAAATGCAATTAGTAACTGGCGACACTTATCAAACCGTAGACAGCGATGTCATAGCATGGCAACGCGCCTTTCCTGCAGTAGATGTACATCAAGAATTAGCCGCTATGGAATCATGGCTTGACGCTAATCCATCTAGGCGCAAAACCAAGGGCGGCATTAAACGCTTTATTAACTCTTGGTTATCACGCGCACAGAGTCAGGGTGGTTCTTCTCCTATGGCAAAAAGCTATAAGAAATCTGACAGCCTACGCGCCATGACTATGGATATGAAATTAACGGATGTTAGTTGGTTATCAGGCGACGAATTAGAAATGATGAAAGCACACTATCTAAACACTCGCGGATATTATTATGATGGTCAGCTTAAAAATGCGCAGGGGGTGATTAATGGATAAGGAAATGCAAAACCTTTGGGATAAGACCATGATCGTAAATTATGGTTATAGGCGCAAAATGGGTTATGTAGTGTGGAAATTTATGAGCGAATACCGTCCTGATCTAATTGATGAAAATAACCACATGACAAAAGAAGGTTATGATTATTTTGATAGCCTTGAATTAAGGCGTTGCAGGGATAGGGCATGGAATGGAGATTTACGGTTTCAAAAATACAAGCAAACCGTAGATGATTTTATTGGCTCTCATTGTTTACCTCTCTTGTTGGCGTTGGCTGATCAAAAACTAGACAACATGGATGTGTTAAAAAACATAAGACTTTATACATGGGTTAGGCACAATCAAAAAATAAGAGCGAAAAGCAATTACCAACAAAAGAAAAAAGGGTTGCAACAATATCGCGATGAAAATAATGGTGAAAAAGGTGTAAGGATGCGAATAAACGTCAAGTCTAGGGATAAAAGAACAGATTGGGGAACGGTAAAGTGAGCAGTGTAACAGTCGCAAGAAAAATAACATTTTTAGGAAAACATCCTAAATTAGAAGATGGTGCGCAATACACAATAAAAGAATTGTCGGAATTAACAGGAATGAGTGACCCATCAATAAGGTCAAGAATTAGTCAAAGATCAAGTTGTACTTCATACGATTTTAGAAAAGCAAGCAGAGGCAAGCGAAGTGTCGTATTTGAAGAACCACAGTCACTTTCTTACCAATGGTTAAAGAGGGCGATAATATGAGTCAAGGCGATAACAACAAAATCAATAACCTTGAACACGCTGAAAAGCAGATTCCGTATATTATCAAACGAATAAAAGAGTGGGATTACCGAACCCCGCTCTGCTTTAAATTAAAGCCTTATAAAAACCCTAGAACGACAAGCCAGAACGCATTATTTCACCATTGGTGCGGGCAAATGTCTGATTTGTTTATCACAAAAAACCCGACTTGTACTCGTGAAAATATGAAATTAATGCTCAAGCATCGTTTTTTAGGTGTCGAAACTGTTAAGATTGGCAAGGAATATCAGGTAGAACATCAAGTCCGAAAGACTAGCGAATTGGATGTAGGAGAAATGGTGCATTTTATGGATGAAGTTTATCATTGGGCAATAGAGCATAAAGTTCCTTTGTTAATCCCTAGGGAAAGCGACTACCAGAAACTAAAAACTCAACAGGTGACATAATGTTAAATCCAAAAGTTGACCCAAGAATTTTAAAAGAATTTGCAGAAACTGAAAGACAACATCAAATAATTGATGCAGTAATCAGCGAAGGGTCGGCTAGTAAAGCGTCTAAAGTGTTAGGCATAAATCGACGATCAGTTGATAAAACAGTTATAAGGTTAGAAAGCAAAGCGGCTAGTAAAGGGGTCGCACCTCACAGAGATTTGACGCATCAGACAGCCGCAGGTTTTGAGACTAAGCGCGTATCAACTGCTTACAAAGAAGATGGTTCTGTTGCCTTGCAATGGCACATACAAGAGCCGCAGAAGCAAAGCCTTAAAGAACGGTTAGCTTTAATGATTGACGGTATTAAAGATGATTTAAGTGGGTTTAAAAGCCCAGTAGAGCCTCCCGCAAAAGTTGATGCTGATTACCTTGCGATGTATATTCTAGGCGATCACCACTTTGGAATGCTTGCTGACTCTGAGACAAAGTTAGACGATGACGATTGGGACGTTAAAATTGCAAGCCAGATTCTGCTTGAGTCAACTGAGCGCCTTGCCAAAAGAGTTGGGGATGCAGAAGTGGGGGTGCTGTTAAATGTCGGTGACTTCTTTCACGCTGACAGCAGTAAAAACGAAACCACAAACGGTACGCGGGTTGATGTTGATACGCGCATAGGAAAGACGTTTAAGCTAGGAGGGCGGCTTTTTCAGATACTTATAGACAAAATGCTTTTAACTCATAAGCGTGTCATAGTTATTAACGTGCGCGGCAATCACGACTCTGACATGGCTTGTCACTTGTCTAGCTGTCTTGAGTTGCTGTACGACAAAGAGCCAAGAGTTGAAGTGTTACAAAACTACTCAAAGTTTATCCATCTGCAATGGCACAATAATTTGTTCGTATTTCATCATGGGGATAGAATTAAGCATGAGCAAATCCTGCAAACTGTCATAAAGAACTTAGATGATCAGTGGTCGCAAAGCAAAAATCGTTATTGTCACTTAGGTCATATTCACCATCATACCGCTAGAGAAGTCGGTTCTATGCATTTTGAGCATTGGGGGTCAATGACAGCGACAGACCAATGGCATAGCGACAGCGGATATGGAGCAGAACGATCTATGACTGCGGTTGTATACCATAAAGACAGCGGGGAAGATTCAAGGGTCAAAATTAAGGTAGGAGGATGAGCAATGTTATCAATTTACGGTCTGGGAACATTACTATCAAAAAGTTGTTTTGTGATTGCGGGCATAGCCTTGAATATTGGTTGGGGGATGACGAGTGCGGTTATGGGATTTGTCCTGTTTGCGATCTTGACACTCCTATTGAAATTACACTTAAAGGGGAAGAAGAATGGAAGCATTGAAAACTCAAATTGGTGGCGATCATTATAAGTCGATGAGCATACAACCCATTGAATTTATACACAAAAACTCTATTCCATATCATGAAGCGAACGTGATCAAGTACGTTTGTAGGCATAAGAATAAAAACGGCAAACAGGATTTGCTGAAAGCCAAGCACTACATTAATTTGTTGATAGCGGCAGAATACCCAGAGAAGGAAGAGGAAAATGGGGACTCGTAAAAAAAGGACGATAGCCCAAGAAGTAGACATGGCCGCTAAACTACTCCAACGCTATGTAAGGCTAAAATCATCTGATGATAATGGATATTGCCATTGTGTTACTTGCGGGAAACTAGATCACTATACCGCAATGCAGGGAGGCCACTTTTACAGCAGACGGCATATTGTTTTCAAGCTGTTTGAGGAGAACATCCATGTTCAATGTCCTGCTTGCAACCAGTGGGGGATGAAGACTACTAAAATCCAAGAAGCCTATCGCATATTTATGGAAGATATGTACGGAGCAAGACGCATAAGAGCAATGCAACGATTAGCGTGGAGAGCATCGCCTAAGTTTAATCGCGAGGAAGTCATACAGTTTCAGCGAGAATTAAAGGAGAAAATTGGTCAAGAACTGTACAGAATTGGGGATATTTAAATTATTTTGTATATTTATAATCAAAAAGGTTTACATTCTTGAAGAAATGACTGATAGTTACACCTCAATCAATTAAGAGGAATTATCAAATGACAGATTACAACGGTTGGACTAATCGCAACACTTGGCTTATCAACTTGCATTTTGGCGACACTATCCGCGAGGAGATGGAAGAAGACGCATCAAACACTGCCGAAACTATTTCTAATTATATTTTAGATATTTTGCAGTATCAAGAAGACAACGCTCACTCTATTATTCGCGATTTTATCGACATTAGCGGTATTAACTGGCAGGAAATTTACGAAACTATTGCTTTAGACGTTTTTGTAGGGGGTGAAGCATGAAAATTACAGAAAATGCAAAAAACTGGGTTCTAGCGGGAGTGTTGTTTTTCCTTTATTGCGTAGTATCCAACATGGCTTATAACGATTGTATCAATCTGGGGGTGTGCTAATGAGAATTTTACAGTTTGAAGACCGCCTTGATGATATGGTTGCCTCCTACGCCAATGTAAACAATGGTTGGGATGGGGACGTAATCGACTGTAACGACTATGTTAAAGACAGGCTTTGCTTTCAATTTCTTCTTCACGCAGAGAGTTGGTGGGATGATATATTGCCTTCAATCATTATTAATCAGGCTGAGTTTATCGCAAAGCTTTACGACAATTCTGATGCATCAATGTTATCGAATATAATCCGAGGCGATATTTATCTATACCTTGAAGATCGTTTGAGGGAAATGGTGCAAGATTCTTTTAATAGGGTTAATAATATTAAACCAGAGCCTTTCGCGGGCTATGAAAGAGGGCAATAAGATGATTGAAGTATTAGGAACGATTACAGCAACATTTATTCTAGCCATTTTGATGAGGGGTTCATACTTGATGGTCAAAGACGCACAAGACAGATACAATGAGAGGAACAAATAGACCAAGGCATCCCCTCGCCTTTTGAGCCAGACTAGTCCACTGGTGGTCGCAACGGACTATTTACTTTCTGCATGACCTCCATACCTTATTATCATTTCTAGTTATACTTACGATTCTGTAGAATACCGCCTCCAAACCGTGTCATGTGAATTGTTGGTACGGTTTTTATTTACTACAGAGGCCAGAATGATTTTATATATGATAATATTTTGCGTGATTAGCTTATGCGCGATTGCCAAAGACTCACTTCATTAACAATTTGATTAACTTTTACCTTTCGTTTACAATTTGGGAACTAATAACAGCGGGTCACAGTGATGGCACAGTTGAATATAGTATCCAAAATCATTGAAGCGGACAAAAATGGGTGGTCTGATCTGGTAAATCAGATAGATGAGATTACCCAAACTTTGAAATACAACGAATACAACCGACAGCAAGTTATGGCTCAGATAAACGAGTGGTCAGAAGAAGTTGATTTTCGTTTAGCGATTCCAAAACCTACACCGACTATTCCCTATCAACAATCCGAAACTGTATTCGGTACTGAGGTATAATGTTATCAATAAAGTACAAACGCACAGATCAGGTCATTCCATACGTTAATAACTCTAGGACTCATGGGGAGAGGCAGGTACAGCAGATTGCGTCAAGCATCCAAGAGTTTGGGTTTACTAATCCTATCTTGATAGATCATGATGGAGGATTGATAGCAGGTCATGGGCGTCTACTAGCGGCTCAAATGCTTAACCTTGATAAAGTGCCTACTATAACTCTAGGCGATCTGTCAGACGCGCAGAGAAAGGCGTATGTCATAGCGGACAATAAGCTTGCTTTAAATTCAGGATGGGATGATGAACTCCTAAAGGTTGAGATAGAAGCTTTGTCAGATTCTAACTTTGATCTTGGCGTGTTGGGTTGGGACGTATTGCCTGACTTTAAGGATGATGTTGATTATTCTATCCTTGATGATGATGACATAGACGCTGATTTGTCTGATATGACGGACGGAGTTAAAAGAGCCATTCAGATAGAGTTTGAATCACAAGACTATGACGAAGCCGCGGAGTTAATTAAATTCTGGAGAAGTGAGGGTGCTTATGTTGGCGGTCTTATCTTAGATTATTTCCGTAAAGAAAAGGCTAAACTTTGATTGTCTGCATTCCCTCTAAGGGGAGGCCAGAGACAAAGACGCATTTACTATTTGAGGCCGCAGGGTTTGACGTCTATCATTTTGTTGAGCCGCAAGACGTAGACAGTTATCGCGTCAATAACAAGATTTGCATTGAAGCCGATGACATGGGGATGACATACGTTCGCAATTTTATGCTTGATTGGTGCAAGGACAATCAAATAGATTGGGCGTGGTTCTGTGACGATGACATTACCCAGTTTGGAAAGTTTGACGGAAAGACTAGAAAGACCAGTGCTGACGAATTATGGGGTGTATCTGAGAAAGCGTTTCAGTTGCCGTTTGAGATCGTTGGGATAGGGACTAGGGCTTTCGCGTGGAGTACCAAACAAGCGGTGTCTATCAACTCAAAGTTTGTTGAGGGGTGCGTACTGATTAACGTAAAGAATATCCATTGGCGTTATAGAGAGGACACTAAAGAAGACCGAGACTTTTGTTTCCAGTGTATAGAGCAAGGACATGGGATACTGAGGTTTAACAGAGTGTTTTTTGATACGCCTGTTGTCGGGACTAATAAGGGTGGACTCCACGATTGGTATAAGAACAACCGAGATAGTAATGCCGCTAAAAAACTGGCATTAACATGGTCTCCTTGGATTCAGCTAAAACAAAAACCGAATCGCTTAGATGTGAAAGCTGACATATCTGGTTTTGCTAAAAGTTGCATGAGGAAAATAAAATGAAGAATCTTGAATTGATGGAAATAGAGCACAGTGTAAAAGTAGGCGACACTTGCGGGCATATTGACCCAAACGTCCTAGAGGATTCATTGTTCCTAATTGATGGAAAGCCTATAGGGTTTTATATTAAAGACATCGCTAAATACAGCAAAAAAGCGGCTCAATTAGCTGACATAGCTGACAAAGAATTACGATCTAAAAATGTACCCAAAAGCTTAATGAAAAGAAGCAGTGGGTTTATGGAAGATGATAAGGCAAAACAGGTATTACAATATTCAACTATACTTGGCTCTATCCCTCCCAAGCCTCACATGAGGAGACCGTATCCTACGAGGAGCAGTGTTCATGGAGTAAAGAGCGCAAACACGTTTGTCAAAGCGATGCTTATGCTTGCAAAAGAAAGTGAGCAGATAGTCAAACAGATCACTCCAGAACTGTATGAGCAACAGAAAGAATTGATCGCTGAAAACATCGCAAAAGAATGGAGGTTTGGAGACCTGTTTACTAGCAGTATTTCAAACTTCAACATTGCCGCTGACTTCCATAGGGACAACGGCAACCTAAAAGGATGCTCTAACGTCATCATAACGAAACGAAGTAACAGTACAGGGGGATGCACGACTGTACCTGATTATGGTGCAACAGTAGACAGCAGGGATAACTCTATGCTGTATTATCCTGCTTGGAGAAACGTGCATGGCGTAACGCCTATTGTGCCAACTCATTCAGGGGGGTATCGTAATACGTTAGTATTCTACCCATTAGCAAATTTCCCGAAGGTGTAAGATGAAGTTAGGAAATCAAGGAGATGGCGGTGGTAGACCAATTATTGAGTTTACCTCTGACCAAATAACGCAAGTCGAAGCATTAGCCGCAGTCCTTACGAAGGGACAAGTCGCTGATTATTTCAACATATCTGAGACTACTTTAAGGGCTATTGAAGAAAGACAGCCAGAAGTTTCTGACGCTTATAAAAAAGGAAGAGTTAGACAATGCGCTAGTATGGGGTCAAACCTTATACAATTAGCAAAATCAGGCAATGTCGCGGCTAATATTTTCTATCTTAAAACCCAAGCAGGGTGGAAAGAGCAAGAGTCTGAAACTCAAGAAATACCTGCAATCAATATCGTGGTGGATGGTCGTGCAATTAACGCTCCCGCAGAGTGAAATATTTGTTAATCGGTCTCGTTTTCGCACAATCGTTGCAGGGCGAAGATTTGGCAAGACGTTCTTTTGCATTGGCGAGATCATGCAGTCAGCTATCAGCGGAAAGAATCGCAACGTCTGGTATGTCGCTCCTACCTATGGGTCGGCTAAAGAAATCGCTTGGGATATGCTAATAAACACAATCCCTTTTGAGTACATATCTAAGACTAACGAAAGCTCATTAACTCTCAGGCTAATTAATGGCTCTGTCATATCGCTTAAAGGAGCAGAAAAGCCAAACAATCTAAGAGGTCGCGCACTCGATTTTGTCGTGCTTGATGAGTTTGCAGATATGCGACCCGAAGCATGGTATGAAGTGATTAGGCCAAGTTTGAGTGACCGTCAGGGTTCTGCCGTCTTTATTGGGACACCAAAAGGGAGGAATCACTTTTATGATCTGTGGGCTAAAGGCATGGATGGGGCTAATGATTGGTCTAGCTTTCAGTATACAACCTTACAAGGCGGCAATGTCCCTCCAGAAGAGATTGAAGCGGCTAGAAACGACCTAGACGAGCGAACTTTTAATCAAGAATATTGCGCGGAGTTTGTGACATACAGCGGTTTAATATATTATGGCTTTAGTAGGGAACTCTCTGTGTTTGATTGCTCCGATAATGGTGGCACTATACACATAGGGATGGACTTCAATTTAGATCCCATGTCAGCCGTAATATGCATTCGTAAAGGCGAGAAGCTGTATGCATTTGACGAGATTGTCATGTATGGGTCGAATACTGATGAGATGGTTGCGGAAATTAAAGACCGTTATCCAAATCGTGAGATAATTGTATATCCTGACCCCGCATCAAGACAGCGCAAGACTAGCGCAGGTGGTCGTACAGATTTGTCGATCTTACAGAACGGTGGATTCATGGTGAAAGCCAAGAATAGTCACGCTCTGGTTAGAGATAGAATTAACGCAATGAACAGTCGCTTGCTTTCTAGCAGTGGCGATAGACATTTGTTTGTTAGCCCTAAGTGCAAGCACACAATTAAAAGTTTAGAGCGTCAGACATACAAAGAGGGAACGAGCATACCGAATAAAGACGGATTCGATCACATGAATGATGCGTTCGGTTATTTGGTAGAATACTTGTTCCCTGTTAGGACTGAATACGATACACCGCAACCAACTAGGTGGACTTGATGAATATAGAAAAAACACACCCTGAATATGACTCACATTGGCAACGATGGGAATTTTATCTCAGATCATATATGGGTGGTCAGGATTATATTGATGGCAAATATCTAACTCGCTACATCAATGAAAGCGATGAAGAATATAAGCGCAGATTACAATTAACACCAATGGACAACCACTGTAAGAACATTGTCCACATCTATTCTAGCTTTCTATGGCGTGTACCTCCAACACGTAACTACAATTCAGCGGCTAACAGCCCCGCTCTTGAATCCTTTCTAAAAGATTGCGACCTTGAAGGGCGTAGTTTTAATTCGTTTATGCGTGAAGCGCAAGTGTGGTCAAGCGTATACGGTCATGTCTGGTTAATGGTAGACAAGCCCAAATCAAACGTAGGAACAAAAGCTGACGAAATGGCACAAGACATTCGTCCCTATGTGAACATCTACACCCCCGAAAATGTACTTGATTGGCAATTTGAAAGAACCCCAAGCGGTAGATTTAAACTGACCTATATGCTGATTAAAGAATTGGTCGAGATTATAGATGATGAAGAGATTTGCTATTATCGCGCATGGTACGAAGATAGTATCAAGTTGTACCGCGTAGTAGATGGCAAAGAAACCCTTGTTGAAGATGAAATTAATCCGCTAGGTGTTATCCCTGCTATATTCTTACCTGCTCAACATTCAATGGTTCGCGGTATTGGAGCAAGCGATCTTAGTGATGCCGCTTACATGCAGAAAGCTATCTATCAGGAACTCAGCGAGATAGAACAGCTTATTCGTATATCCAACCATCCGACCTTGGTCAAGTCATACGCTACTGACGCTAGTGCGGGTGCGGGCTCAGTTATCAATATGCCTGACGATATGGATGCAAGTCTCAAGCCGTATCAGATACAGCCAAGCGGCCAAAATCTTGATTCTGTTCGCAACGCCATTGATGACAAAGTTGAATCTATTAACCGCATGAGTCACATGGGAGCAGTGCGCGGCACTCAAGCAATTACTCAATCAGGCGTAGCAATGCAGACAGAGTTTCAAATGCTCAATGCGAAGCTATCAGAGAAAGCTGACATTCTTGAACTTGCCGAAGAGCAGTTGTGGTTTCTGTTTTGCCAGTGGCAGGACATTACTCCAGATGTTGAAATCTCATATCCTGATGCGTTTGACCTCAGAGATTATGATAAGGAATTAATGTTCCTACAGCAGTTGCGTTCTACTGGCGTAAAGTCGGTAACAATGGCGCAAGAGATAGACAAAAAGATTGCTGATCTAATCCTTGATGACGAACAACTAGCGAAAGCCCATGTTGAGATTGAAGCGGGCGCACAGGTGCTAGGCCAATTTAACGCGCAGGAAGAAGAGACAGAAGTCTAATGGCAACTGACGTTGACCACGTTGAAGAACTTGCAAGGTTAGCCGCATTACATCAGGCGCGTTTGGAAGAAGCGTTAAGGGTGCTTGAGGATAGGATAGCTGACCTGCTCGCTACTGCTCCATTGAAAGACGGCAAACTGTTTGATCTTGAGTGGGCAATTAAAGCAAGAGCAGAAGTGCGTCTGGCGATAGAGACTGAATACCTAGTAACCGTCGATAAGATTGTTAGGGAATACAGTATAGTAGCCGCCTCTGCCGCTGAAATGCTATCTACCTATGGGGCATTTACTACAGTATCCCCTGCTGTGATTGCTCAGTTGCAGAAACTCTCATTTCAGGGCTTTGAAGACATAGGGCAAGAATATCTTGATGTCATTTCTAAAGAAGTTTATCAAAATACCCTAACAGGCAGAGCGTTCTCAGAGAGCGTTAAAACCGTCAAGCAAGCCGTTGGCGGCAACATGGCACGTTACGCTAAACAGCAAGTCCACGACTCTCTAATGCAATTCGATGCTTCTGTGAACGTGGTTATAGGCAAGGAAGCGGGCGCAACCAAATGGAAATACGTTGGTAGGCTTATTGAAACAACCAGACCATTCTGCAGAGAGCATGAGGGTCAAGTATTTACAGATGAAGAAATAGAATCAACGTGGGCGGGTTCTTGGGCGGGTAAAGCGTCAGGCGACCCATTTATTGTTCGTGGTGGTTATAACTGCGGACACCAATTTAGACCAGTATTTGATGGAGAAGAGTAATGCCAAAAGGTAAAGGAACATACGGTAGTAAAGCAGGGCGACCCAAGAAGAAGAAGCCAAAGAAATAGCCCCCGAAGGGGCGGTTAGTTTAATTGTTTCTGATTGCTTCACCAACTTCTACGCTATGTTTGTCATATAGTGGAGAGTCTTCAAAAGCAACGGTTAATTTTGCGTTCTTGTACATGTCTGACTTTAATTCACGGACGGCAATATCATAACCAACGTGCGGTATTCCGTACTCTTCTGTCAAAGCAACCATCGCTTCAAATTTATTCCGCATCCAATAACAATTATTTCCATGATCTTCAATTAATTCGCTATGCATAATTTTTGAAGCGTCTATTTTGTTGATTAGGTTTGCAATGGCTTGGCATGTTTCTGGGTGTAATTTAATCATGTCTTTATTCCCTTGATTGATTGCCCCCGAAGGGGCGGTTGATTTAGAAGCTGTAAAAGCCTCTGTCTGCTGAAAGTCCAATATAGCCGCCCCAAGAATCGGCACGCTGTAATAGTTCGTTTAAAGAAATCGCGCCAACCCAACGACCCCATGCTTCATTGTAAAAAACAACGTAGTCTGCTTGTCTAGTACCGTGATGCTGTCCAACCAAAGTTGCCATTTTTGCGAGTGCTTTTTCTGCGGCTTCTTCGGTAGCGTAGTTTTTGCAAGGAACTTTATTATGCTCGCGAGTTTCTTCGATTCTGCGAGTCATTTCTTTAATGATGTTCATGGCGATGCCCTTTGTTTTTTGATTGAGGTTACATGATCAACTAAGTAAACATAAAAGTAAACACTTATTTAAAAAGAATTACTGTTTTTGTCAATTATTTTAATTGTGGTACAATCCAGACTCATAACCACTCTTTAAGAGGCACGTCAACATGAGCGATGAAATCATGGGAACAGAAGGTGAGACTGATACACTGGTAGCGGAAGATCAGGCAAAGACTTTTACACAAGATGACTTAGACAGAATTGTTGCAGACCGCATTGCGCGAGAGCAACGGAAGTTTGAGAAAAAGATTTCTGGTATTGATCTGGATGAAGCTAAAGCATTAAAGGCAGAGAAAGAAGCCTTAAACGTGGAGCGGATGAAAGAGCGCGGAGACTTTGATTCTATCTTGAAGCAAACAGTCGAAAAGAAAGATGCGGAAATACAGACTTATAAAGCCAAGTTGCAACAGACATTAGTCGATGGGGCTATCGTAGGTGCGGCAGGTAGTAATAACGCTGTAAATCCCGATCAGGTAGCTATGCTGTTAAAGCGACACGCCCGACTCTCTGATGATGGAGCGGTTGAAGTGCTAGACGTTAATGGCTTGCCTCGTTACAATGACAAGGGTGATTTATTGTCTGTAAACGAGATGGTATCTGAATTTTTAACGGTGAACCCACACTTTGTTCGCGCCTCTCAAGGCGGGTCAGGTTCTCAGGGTAACACTGGCGGCATTAACGATGGCTCGGTGAAAACTAAAAGTCGTGCAGAATTTGAACTACTTAACCCTACCAAGCGAATGCAATTCGTTAAAAGTGGTGGGACTATAACCTAAATTTAAGGACTTTTTAAAATGGCTAATACAATCACAGGTCTCGTACCTGATATCTACGAAGCGTTGGACGTTGTTTCTCGTGAACTCACTGGAATGATTCCATCCGTAACTATGAACGCATCTTCCAACACTGCCGCTGTCGGGCAAAACATCCGTGTTGACGTTGAACCCGCAGGTAATGTTTCTAACATCGCTCCTGCTATGGTCGTGCCAAACCCTACTGCACAAACTTCTGGCTTTACTGATATCGTTATCAGCAAGTCACGAGCGGCTGAGTTTGGATTTAACGGTGAAGAGGCCAAAGGTCTTGACACTGGTGCGGGCTACCAGAATGTTCGTGCGGCTAAGATCGCTCAAGCAATTCGCGCTCTGACTAACGAAGTTGAAGTTGATCTGTGTGGTCTGCAGTCTTCTTTCTCTCGTGCGGCAGGTGCTTCTGGCACAACTCCTTTTGGAACTGCTAACGATTACACTGATGCTTCTAACGTCCTAAAGATACTCAAGGACAATGGCGCACCTTTGCAAGACAACCAGTTAGTGATTAACACTACTGCGGGTGTCAATCTGTTAGGTAAGCAAGCAAACGTATCTGATGCAGGTAGCGATTCTATCTTACGTCAAGGCGTTCTCTTGGACATTAACGGAATGCCTATTCGCGAGTCTGCACAAGTTGTTGACCAAGCGGCTCAAGCGCAAACTAACTGTACTGTTACTGGTGGTGAGGCTATCGGCCAAACTACTATCAACATTACTGTCGCGGGTGGCGGTGCTTTCTCTGCTGTTGCAGGTGATATTGTTGTGTTTGAAGATGATTCTCGCAAGTATGTTGTGGCCGCGGCTAAAGACATTGCGGCAGGAGCAACTGGCGATATCGTCATTGCGGCTCCAGGATTGCGACAGGCTCAGACAGCAGGAAAGACTTGTACAGGCGATGCCGCAGGTTCTAGAAACATGGCGTTCAACCGCTCTGCTCTAGTCCTTGCTTCACGCGCCCCTGCTCGTCCGTCAGAAGGTGATATGGCCGAAGACGTAATTGTAATTACTGACCCACGCTCTGGACTGAGCATGGAATTCAGCATGTACAAAGGCTACAGAAAAGTACGTTATGAAGTTGCACTAGCTTGGGGTGTTAAAAACATCAAGCCAGAGCATACTGCATTGCTACTTGGGTAATTAAGACTAGCCCTATCCTTTCGGGGGTGGGGCTTTTAATTGAGGTTTGATATGGCATTTTCCACTGACGCTGATCTTGTAAAATTAATTCCTGATATCTTGTTGTTAGGCATTACGTCTTTTACTGACGATCATGTTAAGGCGCAAGCTGAGATTGAAAGAGAGTTACGCATTAAATGGTGGCCTAAGAAAAGGCTTTCGTTTACCGATTCGCACAGTTATTTGGAAATGGATGCAGACAAGTTAGTTGACGCGCAATTTACAGAAGCGTCTGCTTATTTGGTTTTGTCTCGCCACGCTTTGCCCAAGTTAAGTAACTGGGTAGACAACGATAGATTCTTGAGCATGATTGATTTCTATCATTCAAGATACACCGAAGAGATGGAAGCTATTTTTGGTGATGGCGTTCAGTATGATACGGACGGTGACGGTACGATCACTGATTACGAAAAGCAGTCACAACACGTAAATAGGTTAGACAGATGAAACTTACTTTGGACACTAATTTTAAAGAAGTCCAAAAGATAGTTAATAAGCGCGGAAAAGATTTACGCGAAAGCACGAAAATAGCTTTGCTTAGAACTGCTCTAGCGGGTTTAAACATAATTCAAAGCCGAACCAAGAAAGGTCAAGGCTATAAAGGCGGCACGTTTAAAGGATATAGTTCTGCGTATTCTGCTTTTAGAAGAAACAACGGCAGAGGTGTCGTGCCTGATTTGCAATTTACTGGTCTGATGTTTAGTGCGATGACAGTTAAAGCAAACAGCCAAGAAGCTGAGATATTTTTTAACAGAGCAACCGAGGCTAAAAAAGCCGCAATGAATGATAAGTCGCGTCCGTTTTTTGGGTTTAACCGAAGAGAGCGAAAAACTCTTAGTAGCGTGTTTGAAAGGAATTTGAAATGAGCGTAAGAGAACAGATAGCGGCAAATATAGTAACAACTTTGCAAGGAATAACATCTCCTGTTGCGATAAAATATGTAACTAGAGAGCCGTTTGATTTTTCAAAATTATCCAACGCTCAATACCCTGCTATTTTAGTTCGCAGTGCAGATGAGAACAGAGAAGATACTTCTATTGGCGGGTCTATGACTCAGCGAATGGGAACGATCAATTATGATTTAGTTTGTTTTGTTAAAGGCTCATTAATTGATGCCGCAAGAAACAACATAATCGAAGCAATAGAGGAAGGGCTTGATGTAGACCGCACCAGAGGCAATAAAGCCTTAGATACACAGGTGGTAAACATTGAGATTGACGAAGGTTCTATTGACCCCATTGGCGGGGTCATTATTACAGTCCGTGTTGTATACCAATACACTCGCGGAACAACTTAACTTTAATTAAAAGGTACATATCATGGCGACTAACACAGGCGCATCTGGAGTAGTAAAAGTACAAGCGTCAGGCACGGCTGTTGCTGTGGTAGGCGAAGTGCGTTCATTTACATTTGAAGGTTCAGCAGACACTATTGAAGACTCAGTAATGGGTGATTCAACACGAACCTATAAACAAGGTTTAAAAACTAACACTGTATCATTAGAAGTATACTGGGATGAGGATGATGTTCAGCAATTACTCCTTGATGAAGGTGCTGATGTTGATTTTGAAATATATCCTACTGGCGCAGGAAGCGGTGAGACATTCTTTACTGGTGGCGGCATTGTTACTTCTCGCTCTATCAGTGGCGCGTTTGACGGAATGGTTGAAGCGAGCTTTACTGTTCAGTGCAGTGGAGCAGTAGTAGAAGCACAAGTTCCATAAACAACAACATAAGGGGAAAATCATGGGATTAGCAAAAGAGTTACGAGGTAGAAGAACAGTAGAAGCTAGAGAGGTTCTAGTTCCTGCGTGGGGTGACGAAACTGGAGCGTTTAAACTGTATTGCAGAAGCATTACCTGCTACGATTTAGACGTACTGCAGAAGAAGCACCCCAATTTTTTACAGAACACCACTATCGGTGCGATGGTAGATTTGATTGTAATGAAAGCAATGGATGAGAACGACCAGAAGCTATTTAACTCTGGCGAAGATCGGATGGATTTGATGGGCGAAGAAACAAACGTCATATCAGAGATTGCTAATCAAATGTTTAGTGACATTGAATCGGTGGAGGCACACGAAAAAAACTAAAAAGCGATCACTCAAGGATGACGATGTTATCTTTGGCTGATCGCTTGCATATAAGCATAGAAGAGGCAGAGCAAACGCCTATCACTCATTTAAACGAGTGGATTGCCTATCACAAATTATCTGGTAAAAGTGAATGATTAAACCTATTAAAATTGCAATAGCGGGACTAGATAATACTGAGGCGATGTTTGCTAAAGTAAAAGCCAATTTTGCTAAAGTCACTAAAGCCGTTGACAAGCTAAAAAACCGATTCCCTACTTTATCAGCCGCGGCCTCTAAAGCCTTTAGCGGGTTAAAAACTGCTATCGGTGGGTTGGCAAAAATGGCGGCAGGGTTTGCTCTTGCTTTTGGTGCGGCATTCATTGCTATCACCGTCAAAACGATGAAGTCCATTGATTCGCTTGGGAAAATGGCATCTAAAATCGGAACAACCGCAGGTTCACTTGCTAAACTTCAATTTGCCGCAGAGCAAACAGGCGTATCCGCTGAGACTATGGGTATGGCAATGCAACGCTTTACACGTAGAGCGGCAGAAGCGGCTAGAGGAACAGGCGAAGCTAAAGGTGCGTTAAAAGAGTTAAATCTAAATGCAAAAGAATTGCTCAAGATGCCTTTGGAAGATCAAGTTCTTGCCCTATCAAAAGCATTTGAAACAGTAGAAACTCCTGCTGATAAAGTCAGGCTTGCTATGAAGCTGTTTGACAGTGAGGGTGTGGCTCTTGTAAACACTTTAAGCGCAGGTTCGGATGGTCTTAAAGCGATGTTTGTTGACGCTGAACAGCTTGGTCTTGTCTTGTCAGAAGATGCTGTTGATGGTGTAGAAGCGGCTAATGATTCTATGAATCGTTTGAAGAAGTTGTTTGTTGGCTTTAGTCGCCAAGCGGTTGCCGCATTCGCCCCTGCAATAGACGAAATATCTACAGCGTTAGTAAATCTAGGATTAAAAGCGGCTGACGGTGATGTGCAAAACATTGGCGAAGTTATCGCTAAATCTATTGTTGACGGTCTAGTTTCTGTTCTGGAAGTCATACAGAAAATGATGAATGCGTTTGGTGAAATGGCGCACGAAATCAAAAAAATATATAGAAACTTTTTCCCAAGCAAGGAAATGGAAGCTGACAAAAAACGCTTAAACGATTTGTTCAGTACGCCTATTGAAAACATTAATCTATTTTCAGATGAGCAAGCCGCTCAATTTGAAGCAGAAATTGCGGCACTAAAAGCCAAGATTGCAGGAGAAGAAGGTGATTTTATACCTTTTGATTTTTCAGAATTAATTGGAGGTCTTGTTAGGGTTAAAGACGCTATCGGTGTAGTCGGTGAAGCGGTTGAGCCAGTAATAGATGAGATCACGTCACTAGGTGAGCGAAATTGGTTTGATAAATTAATATCTAGCGCGTTGGATTTTTCAGAGAAAGTCGGCACATCATTCGCTAAAGTAAGAGACAATGTTTTTGATTTTGATAAGTCAATGGATTCTTTAGTTACAGGCTCTATTGATGCAATGGTTCAAGGATTCTCTGACATGATGACAGGCGCAAAAAGCTTTGGTGATGCGATGAAGGATATGGCTAAAACAGTTATTGACGCTTTAATGAAAATGTATATTAAATATCTTATTGTTCAGCCTCTATTTGACATGATGTTTCCCGGAGCCAGAACAGCAGACACAACAGTTCCACCAAAAGCATTAGGTGGTCCAGTGCAGAACAGCAAGCCTTATCTTGTAGGAGAGCGTGGTCCTGAGTTATTTGTTCCAAACGCGGGCGGCAACATAATCCCAAACAACAAGATGGGTGGCGGTGGTGGTGGCGGTGTAACTGTAAACCAAACCATTAACGTGACTACAGGCATACAATCCACTGTTCGCGCTGAGATAGTTCAGCTAATGCCTCAGATCGCACAGGCCGCTAAAGGTGCTGTCGCTGACGCACGATTGCGCGGTGGTAACTTCTCCAAAGCAATGGGAGGCGCATAATGCCTTTAGCTTTTCCAAGTGTCGGAATACAGAATATGTCTATGCGGCTTAAAAGGGTTGTTTCTGTTTCGGAATCTCCTTTTACTTTAGATACTCAGGTATATACTCATCAAGGGGCTAGATGGCAAGCAGAGATCAGTCTACCGCCATTGGACCACGCAGAGGCACGATCTGTTGAGGGTTTTATAGTTGGTTTGATAGGTCGCGAAGGTACGTTTACTTTTGGTAATCCATTGCACACTAGCACTCTGTCTAATAATACTGTTAGCAGTGCGGCTATAAGAGCAGAATCATTTACATTAGGTTCGGGGACAGCGGCAGTATCAGCAGGAACATATTTTGAGTTAAATAATTACCTGTATTGCGTCACATCAGACAAGGCCGCAGGTGCTACTACATTAAACTTTCAGCCTCCGTTGCGATCAGCAGTTACCTCATCTTTAGTAGTTAAGTATAACCTTCCAAAAAGCATCTGGCGTATGGCTTCTAATGATGTAGGTTGGTCTATTAGCGAAGCAAGTATTTACGGATTTTCTTTTGCGTGTGAGGAAGCATTGTGAGCAGAACTTTAACAACCTCAATGAGAGACGAGACCATCGCGGGTGTAGTCCGTCCTGCTTATTTTGTTCGTATGGTATTTAATTCAGGTGAAAGCCCAAGCGATTTAAATATTTGGAATGGTATCGGTGACCTAACCTATGACGGCATAACTTACACAGGCACAGGTGATTTACTTTCGATAAGCCAAATAACCGAAACATCAGACGTTCAAGCTACTGGTATTGATGTTACATTAACAGGGATTAAATCTTCTTTTTTATCCATTGCTTTACGTCACGAATATCAAGGCAGACCATTAACTGTTTCTCTTGGGGCGTTCAATGCATCTGGCACTCTAATCAGTAGCCCTGTTATTATCTTTTCTGGATTCATGGATACTATGACTATCTCAGAAAGCGGGTCGTATTCTACTATATCAATTTCAGTTGAAAATAAATTAGTCGCATTTGAAAGGACTAAGGTTAGGCGTTACACTGCAGAAGATCAGAAAATAGATCATCCTACAGATAAAGGTTTTGAGTATGTTACCGCTATTGTAGAAAAAGAGATTATATGGGGAAGACCTTCACCGACATCTTCTGCGGACTTTGACCCGAGAGATTTACGTTAAAGGAAAAAAATATATTAAGGGGAATATATGAAGATTGCACATGAATGCCTAGCATCCGTCAAAGAAGATATCAAACCACTAATCGAAAAACACTGGGAAATGGTTGCTTTAAATCAAGGGAAAATAAAATTAAATCCAAACTGGGAAGAATATGCGCGACTTGATGCCGCAGGGATTCTCCGAGCCTTTACCGCAAGACATGAAGGTCAATTAGTTGGGTATTGCGTTCTGGTTGTTAGCCGCAGTATCCACTATCAAGATCATATCTTTGCTAACAATGATGTCACTTTCGTTTTACCTGAATACAGAGCGGGCGCTACAGGTTATTATCTGCTAAAATTTGCAGAAGATTACTGTCAAGAAAATGACATATCTTTGATGAACATAAATACGAAAGTACATATACCTTTTGACAACTTATTAATAGGCATGGGATTCGATCTTATAGAAAGGATTTATTCCAAATGCTTTAAGGACTAGAAAATGGCAATAGCATTAATTGCAGGAATAGCGTCAGCAGGTAGCGCAATTATAGCGGCAGGTGGTTTTGCGGCTATTAGTGGTTGGGCTATCGCGGGGGCATTTGCTCTTGGTGCGGGTTTGTCATTGGTTTCTAGGGCGTTACAATCTAAGCCCGATATTGGCACTCAGATGGGTGGTCAATCTATCACCACAAGGGAAGCCGCGCAAAGCAGAAAGATTGTTTATGGTCGCGCTCGTATTGGCGGCAACATTGCCTACCTAGAATCAACTGGTGATGATAATAAATATTTGTGGCTAGTGATCACAGTAGCAGGACATGAAATTGATGCTTACGAAAGTGTCTGGTTTAACGATGAAAAGATATGGAACGGAACAAACTATCTTGATAGTTGGGGTGATTTTGTAAATATATCTTTTTACAAAGGAGACCAAACAACCGCAGACAATGCATTACGAATTGCATCAGCAACAAATAATGGCAAGTGGACAACAGACCACAAATTATTAGATACAGCTTATATGGTTGTTAAGCTGACTCACGACCCTGATAAATTTTCCAGTGGATTGCCAAACATATCAACTATTATTCGCGGCAAAAAAGTCTTGCATACAGCAAATGTAAGTGCAGGAAATTTTTACGTTGGAGAAAGGTATAAAATCACTGAGGTTGGAGATACTAATTTTGTCCCGATTGGTGCGGCATCTAATACCGTTGGAATAGAATTTATTGCGACTAACGTAGGCAGTGGTTCAGGTAAAGCTAATCACTTTGATTGGTCGCAAAATCCTGCATTATGTATCTATGATTATTTAAGAGAAACTAAATACGGTCTTGGAGAAGCTGAGGAAAACATTTTAACTTCTTCTGTTTCAGTTGCAAGAAGTGTTTGTGATGAACCAATTACGATTGCGGCAAACGTCACTCAAGCTAGATACACAATGGATGGGGTTGTTGATTCAGCCAACTCTATCAAAAACAATATAGAACTTATGGTCGGCTCTATGGCGGGTCGGCTAGTCTATTCTGGCGGCAAATTTGAAATACATGCAGGAAAATACATTGCCCCTTCTTTTACTGTAGACGAATCGCAAATTGTTGGCGACATTACAATCCAAACTAAGCAATCGAGGCGAAATGCTTATAATGGCGTAAAGGGTGTCTTCCTCAGTGAAGATGATAATTACATTCTTGCCGATTACCCCGCACAGCAATCTAAAACTACAGCGGGCGACTTTGTAGTTACTACGCCTCCCACAAGATATAAAATACTTGAAATTGGAACTACCGATTTTACTGCTATTGGTGCGGCTTCAAATACTGTTGGCTTAGATTTTGGAGCGACAGGCGTTGGAAGTGGTGACGGTGTTGCATCGTTATTTCTTGCTCAAGATGGCGAAGCTATCTTTCTTGATATGGCGTTACCGTATACCGCAAACAATATACGCGCTCAAAGGCTTGCTAAACTCGCCCTGTTCCGTTCTAGGCAACAAGAGGCTATAACTATACCCTGCAATCTAAGTGCGCTTAGATTTAAAGTAGGAGACAATATAAGCGTTAACAATACTCGTCTTGGATATGCAGGAAAAGTATTTGAAGTTGTTGGTTATGCAATGGACTTTAAAGCAGACGGACAGATTGTAATTAATGTCAATGCGATGGAAACAGCGGCATCTATTTGGGATTGGCAAGCGTCCGATGCGGAAGTGTTCTTGGGCGCGGGAGAGGTTGATTTATATACTGGCGCGGTTGCGATTGCTCCTATAGGTATAGGGGTCACAAGTGATTCATTTTTAAGTAATGACGGAACATTTAATTCTCAATTTAAAGTGACTTGGACAAACGCAGTCGATGCATTTACCGATCATTATGTAGTTGAATGGAAGTTAGCAAGCGACACTTATTATTTTAGTCAGACAACTAAAGCTACTCCGTTTCATATTGTCAATCTAGTAAACAATGCAAGCTACAACGTCAGAGTTAAAGCTGTTAACGAATTAGGCGTTTCTAGTGCCTATTTATCTGCAACCGAAACATCGGCAACTGATACCACTGCGCCAGATGCGCCATCTCCTGTTTCTGCAAACGGTGAGTTTGAGCAGATAACAATCAACTGGACTAATCCAACGGTAGATGATTTCAGTCATGTACTTGTTTATCGCTCCGATACTTTAAGCGGTACTTATGCTTTTTTAGAAAAAAGCTTTGGCACAACTTTTATTGATACTGGGCTTCTGTTAGTTAATGAATTACCAGTGCAGAAATTCTATAAATTAAGGTCTGTTGATTACAGTGGTAACGCAACTAAGAATGCACAAAATCAACCTGTTTATAGTGCTATTGTTAACGCGACTACTACCCTAGTTCCTGTCGGTGGCATTGCTGACGATGCTGTAGGTACAGAACAGATAGCAGACCAAGCGGTTGAGACTGACCAACTTGATGACGATGCAGTAACAATCGCTAAAATTGCGGCTAGTCTTCAATCTACTAATTATGTCTCTGGTTCATTCGGTTGGAAGATACAAAAAAGCGGAGCAGTTGAGTTTGAGCAAGCAATTATTCGTGGAGGTATATTTGCAAACGATGGTGAGATTGGCGGCTTTGACATTGCAGGTACTTACCTAAAAGATGCCGCTAACACTATGGGTCTGTCTTCTGTTGCGTCTAGCGAGGATGATGTGCGGTTCTGGGCGGGCAACACGTTTGCCAACAGAGCCACAGCACCTTTCTTTGTGACTAAAGGTGGAGCGTTAAAAGCAACCAAAATAACTGTATCTGGCACTGCTCCGCTTATATCTATTGGTACTAACTCTGCCGACACGATCACGCTCAGTACCGCGTCTGATTATCGTATGTGGGTAGGTAGTTCTACGCCAGAGAATGCAAAGTTTTCAGTCCATAAAGATGGAACGCTGACCGCTAAAGGTATGCATTTACAAGATGGAAGCGCCAACGCTTATTTCAGCCCGCAAGGATTTACTGATCTTGCTTACTCTGAGATAGCGGCTAATACAGCATCTAGAGTTTCTAAGTTTGAAAGTAATTTAGTCTACAACTTACAATCAGTTAAAGTGACGCTGATTCAAAGCACCTCTTTAACGCTTGGGATTAAAGCATCTAACCTATTTTCTGGCTTAGATTTATCGTCAGTAACTATCGGTTCGGCTCAGTCAATGGCTAACGCCTTGGCAGACATACCTGACAACTTTACGCTCAAGATACAGAAATCAACTACATCGGCAGGAGCAGGATTTACTGATGTCGTGTCTCAGGCTTATACTAAAGTCACAACTGGAAGTAGTTCAGCAACTAATTATCGGGCTACATCTGCGTACTTTGTGCCGTCAGGAACGACTACTTTTGCGACACCCGCAGAAATTGATGTTTCTAATCATGCAAGCGTTACTGGATTAGATGAAAACGGTGATAGAACTTTAGAAAATACCGCAACCTATGCTCAAGATATTTTCTGGTTTAGGGTTCAGCTAACGACTACAGATACCAGTTACGACACTTCATTAAACAATCTGGCGACATGGCCTAGATCATTCCTTGTAGAAGATAATGGTTCTACTGGATTTAATGTAATCAGCGCAAACGAGATTACTCAGGCCGCGGCATCTGGAGACATTACAGGCGTAGAAGCAGGAACTAATCTTAATGGCGGTGGTGCGTCTGGTGATGTAATCCTTAACCTTGACAGCACAATCATAGGCGATCATACCTTTGAGGATAATTTAACCATTGAAGGCAATCTTACTGTCCAAGGAACAACGACAACTGTTGATACTGATGATTTAAATGTAAAAGATAAAAACATTACCTTAAATTATTCCACTGGAGATTCGTCAGGGAATGCTAACGGTGCAGGTATCACCATTCAGGATGCGGTTAATTCCACAACTAACGCCACTATTCTATGGGACTCAACTAACGACAAGTTTGATTTTAGCCACAAGCTAACTACACCCAGTTTAGATGTAGGCGGCAACATTGCCGTAACTGGAACCGTAGATGGAGTAGACATAGCTACAAGGGACGGAGTATTAACTACTACCACCACCACCGCTAACTCAGCTAACACTACAGCCAATGCCGCATTGCCTAAAGCGGGTGGAACGCTTACAGGTGGTTTATCTGGGACAACAGCATCATTCTCAAGTACTTTAGATAGTGGCAACATTACTATATCTCAACAAAATCCAAAGTTAGTTATAAAAACAGACAGCAACTCTACTGACCCGATAATTGAGATGACATCTAGCGGAGCAATGTCCAGCGAAGGATTTCATGTTCAGTATTCTAATAGTGTAGGAGATGTGCATTTAGGTACGTCGTTCAACAATGATGCGGCCGCTATAAGGTTTCACACAAAAACTTCAGATTCTTTTTCTACATCTAATGAAAGATTTACCATTAAGGGTAATGGAGACGTAGCCATTGTTTCAGGAGGTCTATACATCGGCAATCAGGAAGTAATCACTTCTGGCAGAGTGTTGACCAATATTTCTCTTGGTGATGTTTCAACGAATAAGCTAACACTACTAAATGGTGCAACCGCTAATCTAGAAATGTTCGTTGCAGGTACAGGAACAGCCACAACTCATTTCCGACTATCAACAGCTAGTTCAAGCCTAATGGAGTTAACGCAAAGCGGCAATCTCAGTACGATTGGGACGTTATCAGCTACAGGCGGCAATTCTACTAACTGGAATACTGCTTATACCTATTCCCAAGTAGGACATTTACCTCTAACAGGGGGGACGCTTACAGGTGTTCTTACAATCAACAACACTAATGATAATCAAATTCTATTAACATCTCCTAGTTCATGGACAGGGATTGGTTTTAATGACAGCGCGGCAGGTGGTACAGAATATCTATGGCACAACGGAACTCACGGAACCTTTGCCTTTGGTGGGGGAGGTTCAAGCGTAGCAAACAAAAAGCTACACGTTGATGGCGGCATGACTGTTGGCTCTACTTACGATGCAACGGCTGTTGATGCTAATAGTCTAAAAGTGCAGGGTACGATTGAAAGTGCAGGGGGGAGCCTTACAGGAACACTTAATATAACGTCGGCTAGTTCTACCGTCTTAAATCTAGATTCTTCAGCTACTACTCTAGTTGTGCCAATAGGCGCAGGAACTCAAACTGATTATACTGACTTGCAACTTATAACTGATGGCGGTAATGCTGAGTTATTTAAAGGCGGTATAAATTACACTTCTTGGGGCGGCTCAAGAGCATTTAATATTTACAACTCCAACGGCATCATAGCTTTCCATCCCTCTGGTACAGAGAATATTGTACAGATAACAACAGATGGATTGTTGCTTAGAAGAAATTACAAAATTAGAGATCAAACTGTAGCTACAAGTTACATTGACTTTGATTCAACTAGGTCATTTATGAACGGAAGTACAGGCGTACTTTTGACTGTAGGTGATGCCACAAAACTAGCTACGTTTAACACCCACACAGCCTTAGCGAATAAGCTAATGGTTAGTCAAATTGCCACACCTCAAAAGAACCTAACGATAGGAAGTTCTCAAGCAGAAGGCATTCAGTTTAATTATGACACTAGCAACAACTACAGAAACCAGATATTAAATTACTGGAATAGTAGTGCTGACTCTCGCATGGACTTTAACATTGCTCGATTAAGCGGTCAGACTCCAGTTACGATTATGTCTGTTGGTTACAATTCAAAAGTAGGCATCAACACTACTGTCCCTAGTAGTTTATTAACAGTAGATTCTGGCGCGGCAAATTCCGCATACTCCCCCACAGGTTTCAATAGTGCCGCTCAAATAAAAATAGATGTAGCCTCTGCTCAAAATAACTATGCAGGGATTCAATTTACTCACTCAGGGATTACCGAAGGATTTATTGGTCTTGTCCGTCCTAGTACAAGCGCGTCAGTATCTGATTTTGTGATTCAAGGATACAGTGGCGCGACTTCAACATATAAAGAAAGACTGCGAATAGCAGACTCAGG
>Ga0115005_10000314_pt1 | contig 36838 bp, 43 predicted proteins | sample ArcOceMetagenome_FD_87163 | JGI IMG/M metagenome (GOLD analysis project Ga0115005, IMG submission 87163) | Marine eukaryotic phytoplankton communities from Arctic Ocean - Arctic Ocean - Greenland ARC118M Metagenome | ecosystem: Environmental > Aquatic > Marine > Oceanic | place: Arctic Ocean... | reverse complement strand
TCCTTGGTCTTGTTGTCACTTTGTTTTTGGTCAAAGGAATGCTTTCTTTTGAAGGCGCATCCGACAGTTACTACAGCCAGGCTATGGGTCCAGAACTAATGCAACAAATTTATAAGGCAAGAAAGGCTGTTTACACAGAAGATACCGTTAGACTTCTGGTTTTTGTAGTAATGGCAGGAGGAATCTTGTGGGCCTTTGCGATCAAAAAATTAAAATCGAATGCAGCCTTAGCACTAGTTATACTCTTACTTCTTATCGATTTAGGTGGAATATCGAATCGCTATTTGAATCGAGATTTATTTACAACCAAGTCACGTTCACAAACTGCATTTAGCGCTACGAATGCTGATCGATTAATATTAAAAGATACGAGTCGTTATCGAGTTTACGAATCTGGCTTGCGTTTAGCTGGTGCTAGAACATCCTATTTTCATAACGCTATTGGTGGATATCACGGTGCTAAGCCCAGACGCTACCAAGAAGTCTTTGAGTTATTTGAAACGCTTCAACGCGAAGAAATTTTAAATATTTTAAATGTAAAATACGTTCTTTATGAAAGTGAAGAAGGAGGATTGAAGCCGCTTATGAATCCTGAAAATCTAGGAAATGCCTGGTTTGTTGAAAATCTGACACATACTGCATCACCAGATGAAACCTATCAGAAGCTTGCTACAATTGATTTTTCAAAAGAGGCGGTGAGTGAATCATTGAACATAAAGGATATTCCGAAAAACTATGTTTCTGATTCGCTAGCAACCATATCCTTAACAGATCACCAACCTGGACTCCTTCGATACAATACACAAGCTTCAGAGGACTCATTTGCAGTGTTCTCAGAAATGCATTATCCAACAGGATGGGTAGCGACAATTGATGGTGTTGAACTTCCGCACTATAATGTGAATTATGTTTTAAGAGGTATGCCCATTCCTAAAGGTGAGCATCTTATAGAATTTACTTTTGATCCTCCAGTAGTTCGATTAGGTGGAAGAATTCAGTGGATCAGTTTCCTTGTTTTTATGAGTTTATTTGCTTTTGGGGTACGCGCTAAGTTCAAAAGCAATACCTTATAGCTTATGGGAATTATTGCTCGTCAGTCCTTTTATAACATCCTCAGCATACTCTTTGCCTTTGCTTTAGGAGGGATCAATACCATTGTGTTCTATCCGCGTATTATGGGGCCCGAATTTCATGGCCTTATTGGAGCACTCTTAGCCAATTCAAACATCATACAGCCCTTGTTTGCTTATGGAATACAGTTCACCATAATCAAGTATTATTCTGCCTGTACAACCAAGCGCGAACGAGACAATCTACTTGTGTTCTCAGTAGTCTTGCCTTTGATTGTTATTTTGCCCTTAGTAGGGTTGGTATATCAATTTGACTCCATCAGTGCTTTTGTGTTTTCTGAAGATTCTCCAGCAGGAGACTTTTTGTTTTTAATTTTTAGTGTTGCAACTGCAACGGCCTATTTCGAGATTTTTTATAGCTGGTTGCGTATTCAAAAAAAGACAGTTTTCGGTAACTTCTTGAAAGAAGTATATCAACGGGTAATGATTACCGTTTTATTGACCTTTTACTTTTTGGGATGGCTCGACTTTGACGATTTTATAATTGCTTTGATTGTAGGTTATTTTTTACGCCTTCTACTCATTCTAAGCTATGCCTTATGGGTATATCGACCTAAAATTTACTGGGAACTACCCAAAAACCTAAAGGTGTTGTTGCGTTATTGTAGCTACATCTTTTTAACAGGTTTCTCAGCTAGTATTATTTTAGATTTGGACAAGTCCATGATTGAGCAATTGCTTAAACCTGAATACGTATCTTTTTATATGGTTGCAATTTTTATTGCCGCAGTAATTGACGCGCCATCTCGAGCGATGGTTCAAATTGTTAGCCCAATGGTTGCTGAGGCACTAAACACAAAGGATGAAGTACGTTTAGAAGAGCTACTGAAGAGAAGTTCGTTAAACTTATTACTAGTCTCCGGCTTGCTGTTCGTTTTGATAACAACTAATCTAGATGATATTTATCGTTTAATTGAACTGTTGAATGCGCAGAGGGGCTATGCAGCTGGTTTGCCTATAATTTTACTGATTTCTTTTTCCAAGCTTTTTTCAGCTTCCTTAGGATGTTTAAACAACATTATTACCAATTCTGAACACTACCGTTATTTGTTACTGTTTTCAGTGGCAGCTGCTTCTCTGGCAGTGATCTTGAATATTCAATTCATTCAAGCTTATGGTTTTGTAGGCGCAGCATTAGCAACCTTAATTGTTGTAACACTTTTTAATTTTCTGAAAATCACCTTGGTTTATTATAAGTTTAAGATCCACCCTTTTGGGATAAAATCCATTTGGGTTTTGTTATTAATCCTAGTTTTATACGGAATCTTCTTCAATGTAAATTTGGATTTACATCCATTCCTAACAATTGCGATAAAGTCAACCTTGGCTGGAGTACTGTACTTGGGGATAAGTTATTTTTCGGGAATGTCAGTGGAAGTAAACCGAGTGATTGACAGATACTTTAAGAAAAATAAATAGCCTGCAGCTCCCTGCAGGCTATTAAACAAAATCATTAAACCAATAATCTAATTATGAAAACTAACTAAACTATTATTACACTATCAATTACTGTGCCAAAGCTTAATTTAGAATGTTAGTGTTATGTTAATTAAGGCTTTAATTTTTTCTTTAAATAGTTTCCAGTAAAAGATCCTTTGATCTTTGATAATTCTTCAGGTGTTCCTTCCCCTAAAAGAGTTCCGCCTTTATTACCACCTTCAGGGCCTAAATCAATAACATGATCTGCGCATTTGATCAAATCGATGTTGTGTTCTACAACAATGAGTGAATGTCCTTTCTCTAGAAGTGCTTCAAATGAAGTTAACAGTTTCTTGATATCGTGAAAGTGAAGACCAGTAGTTGGTTCATCAAAAATGAACAGGATTTTATCTCGATGATCTCCTTTTCCTATAAATGATGCCAGTTTGATTCGTTGGGCTTCTCCTCCAGAAAGAGTAGCAGAAGACTGACCAAGTGAAACATAACCCAAGCCTACTTTTTGTAGTGGAGAAAGTTTTTTAACGAGTTTGGTTTGTGCATGTTCTTCAAAGAAAGCAATTGCATCATCTACGGTCAATCCGAGTATATCATCGATGGATTTTCCTTCAAATTTCACTTCTCGTACTTCTTTCTTAAATCGTCTTCCTTTGCAATGCTCACACTGAAGAACAACGTCCGCCATGAATTGCATTTCAATGGTTACGGTTCCTTCTCCTTTACACGCTTCACAACGTCCACCGTCTACATTAAATGAAAAATGCTTGGCTTGATAGTTTCTCATTTTCGAAAGCTGAAGACCGGCAAATAAAGCGCGGATATCGTCGTAAGCTTTTATATAAGTTACCGGATTGGAACGAGAAGATCGGCCAATAGGGTTTTGATCTATAAATTCAACATGTTTGATGGAACTATAATTACCATCTAATTTTGTGAATTGCCCAGGTTTTTCAACGAAAATATCCAGCTCACGTTGTAGAGCAGGGTATAGTATTTTTTTAACTAAAGTACTTTTCCCACTACCCGAAACACCCGTAACTACTGTCATTGAGTTTAGGGGAAAATGAGCCGTAATGTTTTGTAAATTGTTTTCGCGTGCACCTACAACTATAATCTGCTCCGTATTCGTTCTGCGAATGGGTGGAACTTCAATTTTCAGTTGACCCGTTAGGTATTGTGCTGTAAGGGATGACGATTGGAGTATTTCCGCCATAGTACCCTGAGCAACTACTGCTCCACCTAAAGTTCCAGCTTCTGGTCCCATATCAATAATGCAGTCTGCGGCTTGCATAATTTCTTCGTCGTGTTCTACAACAAGAACCGTATTTCCGAGGTCACGAAGTTTTTTGAGAATCTTAATCAAGCGTTCGTTGTCTCGAGAATGTAAACCAATACTGGGTTCATCTAAAATATACATAGAACCTACTAAACTACTCCCAAGGGAGGTTGCTAGGTTGATCCTTTGTGATTCACCACCCGATAGAGAGTTGGATTTTCGGTTAAGTGTTAAATATCCTAAGCCCACGTCTTTGATGAAATTCAATCGACTTTTAATTTCTATAAGTAAACGTTCTGCTACTTCTTGTTGTTGAGCTGATAGTGTTATGGTGTTGAAAAACACTAGAAGATCATCTAAGGGTTCATTGACTAGCTCCGATAAACTCTTGTCGTTTACTTTTACGTAAGCTGCTTCTGGCTTCAATCGTGCTCCTTGGCAAGAATCACAATGTGTCTTTCCGCGGTATCGAGACAGAAGAACTCGGTTTTGAATTTTATAGTTTTTGGCTTCTATTTTTTTGAAAAAGGCATTTAGGCCGGTGAAATAAGAATTTCCTTTCCACAACAAATCTTTGTGCTCTTGATCCAGTTCGAAATAGGGTTTATGTATTGGAAAATCAAAGCGATAGGCATTATTGATTAGTTCGTCATAGAATTTACGCATGGTGCTTCCTTTCCAGGGGGCAATTGCTTCTTCAAAAACAGACAGCCCGGTGTTAGGGATAACCAATTCTGGATCAATTCCAATAACATCGCCATAGCCTTCGCATACGGGACAGGCTCCAAAAGGATTGTTGAAGCTGAATAAATGGACGTTTGGAGTAGCAAATTGAATTCCATCTGCTTCAAAATTATTAGAGAACTCTTTTCTGTTTTTTCCATCTATGGATACAACGGAACAGCTTCCATTTCCTTCAAAAAAAGCAATTTCAATTGCATCAGAAAGGCGATTTTTGAAATCCTCATCTTTTTTTAAGATGATTCGATCAACAACTAATTCAAAAGATTTTGGTGGTTTTTCCGCAACATCGTCTAACCGCAGCATTTCGCCTTCGGAATAAATACGTGCAAATCCTTGTTGGATTAAAATTTTGACTACATCTTTTTGACTTCTTTTCTGGGTATTTGCTACCGTAGTTAACAGTAGTTGTTTGCTGTTTTCTTCTAATGAAAAGATATGATTAACTACATCGGTAACACTGTCTTTTTTAACGACTGCATTTGAAATAGGGGAGTAGGTAACCCCAATGCGAGCATATAATAACTTCAGGTAGTCGTAGATTTCTGTTTTAGTCCCTACAGTAGATCTTGGATTCGAGGAATTTACTTTTTGTTCTACAGCAATTGCGGGAGCAATCCCTTTGATTTGATCAACTTTTGGTTTGTTTAACCTCCCCATGAATTGGCGAGCGTAGGATGATAAACTTTCTACATAACGGCGTTGACCTTCTGCATAAAGCGTATCGAACGCTAAGGAAGATTTTCCGGAACCCGAGAGGCCCGTAATAACAGTAAGCTTGTTTCGCTCTAAGGCAACGTCAACGTTTTTAAGGTTGTGAAGCTGAGCTCCCAAGATGATGATATGATCTTTGGGATCTAATTTTCTAAGGTCTTGCATACTAAAAATGAAGGGAGAAAGATACGATTTATAGGTTCAGTTTTATCGCTAAGGATGACATATCTTATTATATTTCTTGGATCAAAAGTTTACCGTCTAGACGATTGACTTTTAAGGTATAATTGTTCTACTTTGGTTCGTGCCCACGGAGTTCTTCTCAAGAACTTTAAACTGGATTTAATAGAAGGATTATCTGTGAAACAACGAATTGTGATTCGTTCGCCCAAGTCTTCAAAACCGTACTTATCAACTAGATGTTCCAATATGTCTGCTAATTTTACACCATGTAATGGATTGTTAGGTTGAGATTCTATTTCGGTTGACATCGATTGTTTTTTATTTGCTAAGATAAGAGAATTCCATACTTGAATAACGAGTGTTCTGCTAATTCATGTTTAGGATAAAACAACGAAAACGTATTGAGATTATTGTAATGTAAAAAAATATTTCTATATTTGTTTTATTAAAATATATACGTATACAACAACTCTACTTTTAAATTTATCGAAAACCCGCACCTTATGGGTGTTTAAAAGTATTGTATATGTCAAATTCCCTCATTAAAGAAAAAGACGCTGTCCTTGTAACAGGATATATAAACGGTTGTGAACGTTCGTTAGCAGTTCTTGTTGAACGACACAAACTTAAGATTTTTAACTTTATATATTCAAAAGTTTTTGATCGTGATATTGCTGAAGACATCTTTCAAGATACCTTCATTAAAGTAATCCGTACACTAAAAAGAGGGGTATACCAAGAAGAAGGTAAATTTCTGCCTTGGGTAATGCGAATCTCACACAATTTAGTAATTGATCATTTCAGAAAAAGTAACCGTATTCCAATTTTTGAAAGCAAAGATGACTTTGATATTTTTCAAATCATAGGAGACGACGTTCCTAATGTCGAAAGTAGTATGATCGATAAGCAAGTTGTTGAAGACTTACAAAAGCTGATTACCGAATTGCCCGATGATCAAAGAGAAGTACTTACTATGCGCTTGTATAAAGATATGAGTTTCAAGGAAATTGCTGAATCTACTGGGGTTAGCATCAATACTGCACTTGGTCGCATGCGATATGCAGTTATTAATATCCGTAAACTTATTGCCGAGCATCAGATCGTTCTGTCTGCCTAAACATACGATTTTAGTTTTTTTTGCGTTCTCTATGTGTAACGAATTTATATGGAACAAAATTACTCTAAAAACAAACCTCAAACATCGACTGATGGTCCTAGTGATTTATCAGTTAAACGTATCCTCGCTTTTTCAAAAGCTTTTAAGACTCTGAATACCATCGAAGAATCGACAAAGCCGAAGGAGTAATCGGAAACAACTTCCTATTTATTTTCAAATGCTTTCAAAACGGATTTCCTCCCTATAGTTTTTGTAATAATATCCTGTTCAATTTTCCAACCTCGTGCAGGCGAATATTCTCTCCCATACCAAATAATTTGTAAGTGTAAATCATTCCAACATTCCTCTGGAAACAACCTTTTTGCATCTCGTTCTGTTTGAACTACATTGGTTCCTTTGGAAAACCCCCACCGATATAATAATCTGTGGATGTGAGTGTCAACGGGAAATGCAGGAACCCCAAATGCTTGTGCCATAACCACACCAGCAGTTTTGTGCCCGACAGCAGGAAGTGCTTCCAAAGATTCAAAATCTTGTGGAACCTTTCCATCGTGTTTATCCAGAAGTATGTGTGACAAACCATGAATACCTTTCGATTTCATTGGCGATAAACCTACGGGTTTAATGATCTCGCGAATCTCTTCAACTGTGAGTTTGATCATTTCTTGCGGAGTATCGGCACGTTCAAAAAGCAGCGGCGTTATTTTATTGACACGTACATCGGTACTTTGTGCAGATAGCAAAACTGCAATTAAGAGCGTATACGGATCCTTATGATCTAGTGGTATTGGAATTTCGGGATATAAATCCTGAAGGGTTTTCATTGTAAAAGTTACTTTTTCTTTTTTGGTCATTTGAATTGGATTTCAGAGGTTTAGTTTTATTTCAATAAAACAATCTCTTCTGGGTTATTTCACCGTTTAATCTTTTTGTAATTTAGAAAAAAATAACAAATGAATACACTTAATGTAGGCGATTTAGTTCCAAATTTTAGTTGTGCTGATGAAAAAGGAATCATTCACAATTTAGAAGATTATAAAGGTAAAAAACTTATTGTTTTCTTTTATCCAAAAGCAAGTACTCCTGGCTGTACTGCAGAAGCTTGTGATTTACGCGATCATTACCAAGAGCTCAAAAACGCTGGCTATAGTTTGCTAGGAGTCAGTGCAGATAGCCAAAAGAAGCAATTGAACTTTTCTGATAAATATGAATTCCCTTTCCCTCTTTTAGCAGATGAAAACAAGGAAGTCATCAATGCTTTTGGCGTTTGGGGCTTGAAAAAATTTATGGGGAAAGAGTACGACGGTATTCATCGCAAGACATTTATTGTAGATGGAGAAGGTAAAGTTGAACGTGTGATTGATAAGGTAAAAACAAAAGCGCATGCTGCTCAAATCTTAGAACCAAACGCTTAGAGGTTTATTTTTTCAATGCGGGGTTGAAACCAAACATCTTCTTTTTTACAATCATTTCAGAAATACCTTCTGGAAGATGTTCGTCCCATCCCGCTTCATTATTCTTTATCTTTTTTAAGATTTCGCGTGAAAAAATATCTAAATATTCAGGCTCAAAATCAAAGATATCCATAACCTTCCCGTTGTATTTGAAGAACTTATAGAAGTCTTTCATTCGAGGGTGAAGTTTTAGGTTATTACTGGTTACGATTGCACCTTTTTCATCCTTCATTGGATAAAGGTAGACTTTGAGGTTATTGTAAAACATTTTACCAAAGGCCTCTAGAATACCACCACTCAAATCAGTGTAGTAGTTTTCATCAAAAATTTCAACGAAACTATTAACTCCCATGGCCAATGCCATTTGTTTTTTGGTGTATTGTGACAAATAATCAACCAGACGATAGTATTCTTTGAAATTCGATATCATAACGATATGGCCGAGTGAGCACAATAGCATTGCTCGATCCATAAAATCTTTTTCATCAATTTCTCCTTGAGAAGTAAGGTTGGAGAGTGTGATTTCGAAAATTACAACCGTTTTATTTTCATCAACTTCACGTTCTTTCAGAAATACCTCAAGAGATTTTTCGAACATGTCAATGTTTACCTTAGTTACTGGTCTGAAACTACCTCTTAATGCTAAGATATTTTTCTTATAAAGTTCCCTTGCTGGTAAAATGTTATTCCCACTCGGATTGAACATTACGGCTTCGGTCATTCCTTTTTTAACAAGTTGAAGACTCATTAAGCGATTATCAACCTCTTCAAAGTTTGGTCCTGAGAAATTGATGGTATCAATTTCAATAGCATCCTTATCAATATGATCGTATAAATATTTTAAAAGCTTTTTAGGTTCGCTGTGCTTGTAAAAAGCACCGTAAATAAGGTTAGCTCCCATAATTCCTACAGATTCTTGCTGGAATCGTGCTTCGGTTTGATGAAAACGTACGTGGAGTGTAATTTCACTAAACTCTTTATCTGGGCCAGTTTGAAAACGAATACCCATCCAACCATGGCCTTTGAATTTTTTTGCAAAATCGATGGTTGTTACCGTATTTGCGTAGGTGAAAAACATCTTGTTTGGATTCTCAGATCTTGGAATTCTGTTTTCAAGCAATTGCATTTCATGATTCAACATCTTACTCAAACGTGTTTCAGTAACGTACCTGCCGTCTTCGTCTTCCCCGTATATATTATCACTAAAATTCTTATCGTAGGCACTGATGGTCTTCGCTATCGTTCCTGAGGCACCACCAACTCTAAAAAAGTGACGGGCAACTTCTTGTCCAGCACCAATTTCTGCAAAAGTCCCATAAATGTGTTCATTAAGATTGATGCGTAATGCTTTCGCTTCAATAGAGGGTCTGTTTTCAAGAGCACGTTCACCAGGTAGTTGTGTTGACATAAAAATGTATTTCGCAACAAATGTACAAAGTTTGTTTATTCTAGAGACAAATTTCTACCTTTGAAATCATGTTTAAAATCACTTTTTTAGGAACAGGAACTTCCCAAGGAATTCCAATTATTGGCAGCAAGCACCCCGTCTGCCATAGTCAAAACCCTAAAGACAAACGCTTACGTGTATCCATCTCCATTGCATGGGGTGATTACAATTTTGTAATTGATTGTGGTCCAGATTTTAGACAGCAACTTCTGCGAAATCCAATCGAAAAACTTGACGGGATTTTGTTTACCCATGAGCATTCTGATCACACTGCTGGACTCGATGACATTCGTCCCTTCTTTTTTAGACAAGGGAACATTAATTTTTTTGCAACTCAAAAGGTTTTTTCAGCTCTAGACCAACGCTTTTCATACATCATGAACGACGAAGATAAATATCCAGGCGCTCCTTCGGTTGAACGAATTGTCCTAGATAAAAACACCCCTTTTAAACTGCATGATCAATGGATAACCCCCATAGAAGTGATGCATCACAAATTAGAAGTAATGGGTTACCGATTTGGAAATTTTGCTTATTTGACTGATGTAAAGACAATTGCTGATGAAGAATTGGATAAATTAAAGAATCTTGATGTTTTGGTACTTAGTGCACTACGAGTTGAGCCACATCCTTCGCATTTAAATTTAGAAGAAGCACTTGCTCTTGTGGAACTTCTGCAGCCCAAAAAAGCTTATTTCACCCATATCAGTCATTTGCTTGGTTTTCATGACGAAGTAGAGGATAATTTGCCTGATCATATTCATTTAGCCTTCGATACTTTAGCAATAACATCAACTTAGTTTACACACTATTTATTCAATACATCTTATGAAAAAAAACATCTTCATTTACCTCTTCTCTTTTGCTGCGTTGATTCTTGTCTTTCAGATAGTCAATAGCAATAAAATAATGATGGATCAGCAGAGTCGGCTAGAAAAAAAGCAAAGTCAACTCAAGACCTTAAAAGATTCTTTGAAAGTAGAGAAACGTCGTTTTTTTGAGAATGTTTATTTTTCATTGGATACCAATGAAGAAGCCTTAGTTTACTTCGATGACTTGGACTTCCCTGTTACTTCAACGCTTATAAAAGATGCTATCTACGACACCAATTTATTGGGAGAAGAAGAATCTTTAGTTCCTTATGCTCAGATGGGTGGGAAGTTCTTGATTAATAAAATTAAAGTCTTAAACCACAAATGGATCATCGCAGATTTTTCTGATGGTACTTTCTGGGGAGAATTGCTTATTAAGTATCAAGTAGCTGCAGATGGCGTTCTTACTTTTACTGTAGTTGAGCATTTTTTATATGCTACAAACTAGTGGTCTTGGTTTTGAAGCCATTCCATTAAATCCTTAAAGTTATCTGGACTGATAGTGTGCGGTGCATCATATTCTTTATACGCAACAGAAACTCCATGCTCCCGAAGTAAATCAATTCCTTTTCGGGTATGACTTATTGGGATTACTGGGTCAATGATTCCGTGCGAACTGAAGCAATTTAAAGCCGCCTTACTATCCTTGTTATCGGATATTAGTTTTGGGTTGAAAAAACCACTGAGTGCCATTATTTTATCAATCATTTTGGGGTAAGTAAGACCCAAAGCCCAACTCAAAATTGCACCTTGACTAAACCCTAAAAAATCAACTTGTTCTCTAGTTGAATTGATTCGATCTAAATGATGCTTTACGTTGTGCTGAATTAAATCACGGGATTGGATTCCTTCTTCATCGTTCGACCACTTGTTCATGTCTTCATCAAAAGTAATCGTATACCAGGCATAACTACCTTCATTTAGTACAATAGGAGCACGAAGCGCTATGATGTGATAGGTTTTGGGAAGGTAGCGTGCAAAAGAAAATAGATCTCCTTCATGACTACCATATCCATGGATTAAAAATAATACGGGAGGGTTTGAACTTTCTTCAGTTGGAACTTGATGTAGGTATTCTAAAACTTGATTGGAATCTATATTCATTTAAGGGTAGTCTGTGAATTATTAATAACTCCATAAACAGTTCCTTGTGTTGGACTGTTCAGGAAAGCGCAATTTTTTGAACTAGAAAGTATTTCTTCTTCTTTAAGTGTGCCATTTCCGGATGGGTTAAATAAACTTAGATTTGCTTGTTGACCAACTTCTATAGCCTGGTTTTTAATGCCAAAACGTGTTTTTCCTTTTGTTAAAATTGCAATCACTTTTTCTAGAGGAAAGAGGGTACACATGACTCCAAACATTGCTTCTATACCAATGGTGCCCGTTGCTGCGTATTCAAATTCTAAATGCTTTAATTCAACATTCAATGGCTCGTGATTGGATGTTACCATATCGATGGTTCCATCAATAACTCCTTGTCTTAAAGCCGTTCGATCTGCATCTGTTCTTAGCGGTGGATCTAATTTGAAATGTGTATTGAAATCAGAAAGCTCTTCTTCGGTAAAAACTAAGTTGGCTAAAGCAACACTACAACTAATTTGTAGACCTTGTTTTTTTGCCTTGCGAATGAGCTCTACTGCAGCAGCAGAGGATAAAAATGGAATATGCAGTTTACCTCCTGAATATTCTAAAACGGCAAGGTCACGCTGAATTTGGAGTATCTCACTTAGGGTTGGTGTTCCCGATAAACCATTGCGAGTACTTACATCTCCCTCGTGAACACCACCTTGACTCCCAATACTTGTATCGGTAGGGTGTGAAATTAGGAGACCGTCAAAACGTTGGGCATATTGAAGCGCAATTTTAAGTAGCTCAGCATTTTTGACTGCCTTTTTATAGTCACCAAAAGCTACCGCACCATTTTGTTTTAAATCATATAACTCAGTTAATAATTTTCCTTCTTGGTTTTTTGAGAAAGAAGCGATCGGGTGTATTTGAGTTGCCGTTTTGTTTCCAGCGTTTTTCAAATAGCATACAGCCGATTGGTTGTCTGTTATTGGATTGGTGTTCGGGTTGACTGCAATTTGAGTAAAACCACTTAAACCAGCAGTTTTTAAACCGTTTTCCAAGGTTTCTCTTTCCTCGTATCCAGGTTCTCCAAAGCAAACACTACTATCAAACCAACCACGCGAAATATGTAGGTTTGGATAGGTTACTATTTCAGCAGTTTCATCAATGATCTCATCTTCTATGGCAGTGATGATACCGTTGGTGATTAAAATGTCTTTAGTGGTGTAATGGAATGGGTGCTTAGAGTCAATTAAAGTCGCTTTTTGAAGGAGTATTTTCATTAATTGTAAAACAAGTTCCGAATCTGCTTACAAAAGTACAAAACAAATGGGAATCTGGATGAATTAATTGATGACAGCTTTAAAATTTCTCAAAGGCACCTAATCCAAAGAGCGCAAAATCGTATTTCACAGGATCTTCGGCATCCATTAATCGAAGCTTGTTGTCGAGTTCAAGAACAGCTTTTGCATCGTTTTGTTTACGCTCGAGAATCCCCAATTTACGAGCTATAGTTCCAGAGTGAACATCTAAGGGGCATGAAAGTTGCCGTGTGTGAATACTTTTCCAAATCCCAAAATCTACACCAGTAGAGGAGGGGCGAACCATCCATCGCAAATACATGTTGATCCGTTTTGCAGCAGAACCTTTTAGAGGATCTGCCAAGTGTTTTTGTGTGCGTACCTGATGGGGAAGTTCAAAAAAAAGCTTCTTAAAATGATGCAAGGCAGTTTGAACACCCAATTCAGCTGCATTTTGAGACATGGCAGTTTCAAGCCCTCCGTGATTTGTATATAAATTTTGCAAAGCGCCAATAAAGTATTTCAAATCTTCAGCGTTGAAAGTCCTATGAACAAATCCATTGAAAACCTCTAAATCTTTTGTCTGGTGGTTCATTATGAAATCGAAGGGAGATTCCTCCATAAGCGACATCATTTTAGTTGCATTTTTGATAATGCTGGTTCTGTTACCCCAAGCAATTGTGGCGGCTAAAAAACCTGCTATTTCTACATCTTCTTTTTTTGAAAAACGATGCGGAATTTGAATGGGATCAGCTTCAATGAATTTTTGTGATTGATAATGTTGCGCCTTAAGATCTAAAAACTCTTTTAATTCGCTTAAATTCATTTAGAGTATAATTTCGCCGTCAACTAACTCAATTTTGCGATCTGCTTTTTCGGCTAACTCTTGGTTATGGGTAACAATAACAAAGGTGTGTCCGTATTGATCTCTAAGATCAAAGAACAGTTGATGGAGTTGCTCCGCAGTTTGACTATCCAAATTGCCACTCGGCTCGTCTGCAAAAATAATTTTAGGGTTATTCATTAGGGCACGCGCAACAGCAACGCGTTGTTGTTCTCCGCCAGAGAGTTCATTGGGTTTGTGCGAACTTCTTGAGGATAAACCCAATTGATCGAGTAATTCAGTTGCTCTTTTTTCTGCTTCCTTTCGTGGTGTGCCTTTAATGAAAGCAGGGATCATAACGTTTTCTATGGCATTGAATTCTGGAAGAAGTTCGTGAAATTGAAAAATAAAGCCCAACGCTTGATTTCTGAATTCGGAAAGTTCATTTTCTTTTAAATTCAGGATGTTGGTTTTGTCAATTTGTAAGGAAACACCCGAACCTGAATCAGGAGTAGACAAAGTGCCCAATATTTGTAAAAGTGTTGTTTTTCCTGCGCCAGAAGGGCCAACTATTGCTATGATTTCTCCAGAATTAATTTCTAGAGCAATGTTTTTGAGCACATTAACATCGCCTAATTTTTTGTGAATATTATGCGCAACAATTAGTTTTTCCATAGCGAGTACAAAGTACTATTTAATCTGTTTTTTTCTAAGAGGCAGCTTAGTTTTTTTTAATTTATACTGAATTATTTTTAATTTTTTATTGTTAAATATTAGATAACCAAACGGAATTTGTTCATTAAATATATATATTTGTTAAACAAAACAAGGGAAATGAATTCGTTAGAAACAGCATATGTTGCGGGAGGGTGCTTTTGGTGTACAGAAGCAGTGTTTCAACGCCTAAATGGAGTTCAAGATATTCATTCTGGCTATATGGGTGGTACAATAAAAAATCCTGCCTATCGCGAAGTTTGTTCTGGAAGAACTGGACATACAGAGGGGATTAAAGTTGTTTTTGACCCCAGTTTAATTTCGTATCGAACCCTGTTAGCGGTGTTTTTTGCCACCCACGATCCTACCACATTAAACCGTCAAGGAAATGATGTTGGAACCCAATATCGTTCTTCAATTTTTTACACTTCCGAAGAGCAAAGAGAAATTGCTGCTGATTTAATTGCAGAACTACAAAAAACTACCTTCGAATCTCCTATTGTAACGGAATTATTATCAGAAATGCCCTTTTACAGAGCAGAGGAGGAGCATCATAATTATTATAATGACAACAGTGAACAAGGTTATTGTTCTTACATCATAAGCCCAAAGATTCAAAAGTTAAAACAAAACTACCTACACCTTTTAAAAATTATATGATCAACGAAAACTTTAACATTGAAACGTTACCCCTAACCGAAGAACTTAAAGCAAATTTCACTAACGTTATAAACCTCCTTGGCGAAAACACAGAACGGGAAGGTCTTGTAAAGACTCCAGATCGCGCAGCAAAGGCTATGAAATTCCTAACAAGTGGCTACTCTATGAATCCAAAAGAGATTCTCGAAGGCGCTATGTTTAAGGAAGATTACAAGGAAATGGTGATTATAAAAGACATTGAATTATATTCTCTTTGTGAGCATCACATGCTACCATTTTTTGGGAAAGCACATATTGCATACATTCCTAATGGTCATATTGTTGGGTTGAGTAAAATACCAAGAGTAGTAGATGTGTTTGCACGTCGTTTACAAGTTCAAGAACGTTTGACAGAACAAATTCTTGATTGTATAAACGATACTTTGAAACCACAAGGAGTTGCAGTGGTTATTGAAGCTTCACATATGTGTATGATGATGCGTGGTGTTCAGAAACAAAACTCGACAACTACAACCTCAGGTTTTCGTGGTGCATTTAAAGAGTCCAATACTCGAAATGAATTTTTGAAACTGATCGCTTCAAGTTTATCTTAAGATTCTCTAAAAAAGCGTTTAAATCCCATGCGACTAAGAATTTTCTTTTCAAATTTCCAGAAAAATTTGAATTGAAAAAAAATGGTTCCAAAAAAGAGTAGTAGGATTTGATAGATTGGAAACACGACTAAAATTCGGAGTATCCAATAGAGTAGGCTTCCTAAGAAAATATTTTCAAAGGCGCTCATCTCAACACCCATTAATTCCAATAAGGGTTTGGCTATTTTAACCGATGAAGACCCTGTAATAGCAAAAACAACAAAAATAATAACGAGCTGTAGATTTGATTCTACAGCCCATTTATCTTTTAAGCGATTGAAATATCCCATTAAAGGAGTATTTCTGCTATTTGTTGGGCTAACTCTTCTCCAATACGATCTTGAGCTTCTCCAGTTGCAGCACCGATGTGAGGTGTAATTGAAACTTTAGAGTGCATCAAGACTTGCATTGCAGGTTTTGGCTCTTCTTCAAAAGTATCTAAACCAGCAAAAGATAATTTTCCACTGTCAAGTGCTTTTAGTAAAGCTACTTCGTCGATTACACCGCCTCGAGCAGCATTGACAATTGCAGCACCATCTTTCATCTGATTGAATTCATTAGCACCAATTACGTAATCTTTTTGTGCTGGAACGTGTAGACTAACAAAATCAGATTCAGCTAATAGAGATTCTTGAGATTGAATTTTAATGTCAACATCAACAGTTTGACCGTCAAATAGGGCAACTTGTACAGTTGCAGTTTCCATAAACTTATCCGCAGCGATGACACGCATTCCAACCCCTAAAGCAATCTTAGCAACTTCTTGTCCGATACGACCGAAACCAATAATCCCGATTGTTTTTCCACGAAGTTCAATTCCTTTTGCATAAGCTTTTTTCAAGCCCTTGAAATTAGATTCTCCTTCTAAAGGCATGTTGCGGTTGGAGTCGTGTAAAAAACGAACACCACCATACAGGTGAGCAAAAACCAATTCAGCAACTGAAGCAGAAGAAGATGCGGGTGTATTGATTACTTTCAATCCTTTTTCACGAGCATAATCAACATCAATGTTATCCATTCCAACACCACCTCTTCCGATGATTTTTAGAGAAGGGCAAGAGTCGACCAATTCTTTACGCGCAGTGGTTGCGCTTCGAACCAATAAAACGGTAACCTCATTCTCGTTGATATAAGAGATTAATTGTTCTTGAGCTACGTTGGTTGTGATCACTTCAAAGCCTTTGGCCTGTAGGGCATCAATTCCACTTTGAGATATTCCGTCGTTTGCTAGTACTTTCATGTATATGATTTAAAGAGTTTGTTCGAATTTTTGCATTACATCAACCAAAAGTTGAGCACTTTCTAGGGGTAGAGCATTGTACATTGAAGCGCGGTATCCACCTACTGAACGGTGTCCTTTGAGGCCACTGATTCCAGCTTCATTCCATAGGGTATCAAAAGCGGTTCCGTCTACTCCTTCTGCAAGGTTAAAGGTTGCATTCATAAACGAACGATTTTCTTTTGCCGCAAAGCCCTCGAAGGCAGTGTTACGATCAATTTCGTTGTATATGAGTGCTGCTTTTGCTTGGTTGTGTTTTTCAATATGTGCCAGTCCACCATTTTCATGCAACCATTCTAGGGTTAGCATGGAGGTGTAAATTGGAAATACAGCTGGTGTATTGAACATACTATCGCTTTTCAATTGTACTTGGTAGTCCATCATTGATGGGATTACACGATTTACTTTTCCAAGAATATCTTCTTTAACAATAATCAAGGTAGTACCAGATGGCCCCATGTTTTTTTGAGCTCCAGCATAAAAGAGATCAAATTTTGAATAGTCAAATTGTCTTGAAAAAATGTCGGAACTCATATCAGCAATAAGTGGGACATTGGTTTCAGGGATTTCCTGAAATTGAGTTCCAAAAATAGTATTGTTGGTGGTGATGTGTAAATAATCTAAGTCAGAAGGGATTTCATGACCTTTGGGGATGAAATTGAAATTTTGATCTTTAGAAGAGGCAATTTCAACTACTTCACCGAAAAGCTCTGCTTCTTTAATCGCTTTATTAGACCAAGCTCCTGTATTGATATAACCTGCTTTTTTCTCTAATAAGTTGTAGGCAGCCATAAGAAATTGCATACTAGCTCCACCATGAAGAAACAAGGCTCTGTATCCTTTTCCTTTGAGGCCAGTAAGTTCTAATGCCAAATCTTGAGCACGTTCCATAACAGCAATAAACTCTTTACTTCTGTGAGATATTTCAATAAGTGAAAGCCCCATTCCGTTGAAGTCTAAAACAGCTTCGGAAGCCTTTTTCATTACTGAAGCAGGAAGGATAGAAGGACCTGCACTAAAATTATGCTTTTTCATATTTTTTATTAAGGTGCAAATATCTGGATTACCCGTTAAAAAACGCCTAAGAAATGCGCATTTTTTATGCGAATTTTTAACATTCTACGTTAATATGTTTAAAAACGCTAATGTATTTTTTCCATCTGCATAATCCCAGAGTTGAGGCTGTTGTGCTTTACCAAAAGCAAAGTGACCTGCTGTGTTTTGATTGGAGGTTATGCATTGAATTAAATCCTTATCCTCTATTAACTTTTTCTCTAGCGTTTGCGCATCCTCGTAATATTCATAATGCAAACATGCAACTGGAGATGTATAAGAAGCATCTTCTTTGAGCATAAAGAAACCGTTGTCTAATAAGTCAAAAAGACTCATTAGATATACTGCCTTGTTGTAATCGTAATTGTTTGCATACTTAGCCGAATCCATTAGGCTATCATATGGATAGAGTGCACCAAAAATTAAATTTAAATCATAACCTTTGGGGACAAATACTTTAGAGGTACTTCTGCAGCCCAAACCAAAGTACTGAACAATGTCTTCGGCTAGAGCTTCGAGCTGTTCTTTGGTTTCATTTCCATCTAAAATAGCAATACCATTTCTGTTGGAACGAATCAAATTGGGCACTTTAGAAAAATAATACTCAAAATAACGCGCTGCATTATTGCTTCCTGTTGCGATAACGGCATCAAAATGCGTAAAACGCTCTTTAGTAAATTCTACGAAGCTTGTAAAGCCTGGTTCAAATTCTTGTAATTTCTGTATCAGAAAGGCTATTAACAACGGATCGGAAGATGAACATTTAACCAAGGCTTTGTTTCCACTGATCAAAACACTCAACACATCATGAAAGCCAACCAAAGGAATGTTTCCTGCCAACACCAAACCAACGATCTTGGGCGTTTTGTGGTCAAAAGAATAGGGGAGTAACCATTGGGTTAATTCTTCTTTGTTGAGCAATTTTCCCCATGCAGCAAAGGCATGTAAAACGTTTTCTTTGGAAAACCATCCATTGTTACTTTTGGCGCGATTTACGGTTTCGAACAAAACATCATAGGCTGAATTATCGGGATTGATGTTTCTGAGGAAGTCGCCTAAGCGATCAAATGCAAATATTTGTTGTTCTAGTTGGATCATTATTTGTAGAATAAGCTTTTAGGTCTTACTTTTGTTGCAAATTTAACTAAAGAATTCCTACTATGGCTATTATTATTACAGATGAGTGCATTAATTGCGGAGCCTGTGAACCGGAATGCCCGAATACGGCTATTTATGAAGGAGCAGATGATTGGCGCTATAAGGATGGGACTTCTTTAAGTGGTAACGTTATACTTCCTGACGGAAAGGAAGTCGACGCAGACGAAGTTCAAGAGCCCGTATCTGACGAATTGTATTATATCGTACCCGATAAATGCACGGAGTGTAAAGGCTTCCATGATGAGCCTCAGTGTGCGGCAGTTTGCCCTGTAGATTGTTGTGTTCCTGACGACGAACATGTAGAAACCGAAAAAGTGTTGTTAGGGAAGCAGCGTTTTATGCACCCGGAATAAATCACAATTTCAGTTCATTGAAAATATTCATTTTCATTGTATTCATAAAAAAAGGCTACTCCGTGAGGAGTAGCCTTTTTAGTTTTGTAATCTTATTCTAAAAAAGACTAGAACTTGTAGTTCAACGATAAGTTAAACATAGTACCTAATTGGCTAAAGTGGTAACCATCATAAGTCATTCGAGAATAACGTTGGTTGAAAGTAATTAGGTTTGACTGATTTTTAACTGCATCAGCATCAGCTAATAAAGCATCTCCTGCAGCGTTTTTAGAAAGGAAACTCCATTCTGGTAAAACGTTAAACAGGTTGTTTATATTAAACGCTAGAGTCGTTTTTTCAGAAACACTATAGATAATAGCTAAGTCCGTAACCATTTTTGGAGTAAACTCCGTGAAAATGTTATTATCAAGACCTTGTTGTTGGAAAGTAGTTTTTCCGAAATAGGTGTTATTTAAAGACAAACCAATCTTATTGATTGTATAGTCAGCTGAATATTAATACTGCTCCGTCGTTAACATCCAAAGAGTACGCTCCGTCGAAATCTGTAACTGTTCCGTTGGTTGTACCTTTTTCTACAATGTTAGCTCCAGGAACTACGTCCCCGTTGCTGTCTCTTACTACTCCTGATACTGATGTTTGTGCGAAGGCTATACCTACAGTACAAAACAACAATAAACTTAAAATGTGTTTTTTCAGATTTATTTATATAATTAATAATAAAGTTTAAATTAAAACATTATAATTCATACAACTACAAATTCCTTAACATTTTATTAACGTTTCGCGTATTTAACTCCATTATCATCAAAACATAATCTAGTGGAAGTTTTGTATTTGAAGGAATACATATGTTTTTTTGGTCACTAATTGCTTTTGTTTTTTATGCAAAATGTGAAAGAATCTCGTTTTAATAATAATTTTTTACCTTTTATATATTAGACAGATTCTAGAGATTGTATATTCGCAAAAAATATATTGTAAATGAAAGCAGGAATTGTAGGATTACCCAACGTAGGTAAATCAACCCTTTTTAATTGTCTATCCAATGCAAAAGCACAAAGTGCAAACTTTCCGTTTTGTACCATCGAGCCTAATATTGGAGTAGTCAATGTTCCAGATCCACGTTTAGAAAAACTAGCCGAACTTGTTGTGCCTGAAAAAGTACTTCCAGCAACGGTCGAAATTGTTGACATTGCAGGGCTAGTAAAAGGAGCTAGCAAAGGAGAAGGTTTAGGGAATCAATTTTTAGCTACTATTCGTGAAACAGACGCCATAATTCATGTATTGCGTTGTTTTGATAATGATAATATCATTCATGTTGAAGGATCAGTAGATCCTATACGAGACAAAGAAATCATTGATATCGAATTGCAATTCAAAGATTTAGAAACTGTAGAAAAACGCTTGGAGAAAGTAAATCGTGCTGCACGAACAGGAGATAAAGATGCTCAGAAATTACAAGCTATTTTACTGCAAATAAAAGAAGGCTTAGAGCAATCGAAGAATGTGCGTTCACTCGATTTTTCAGAGAAAGAACGAGAAGAGGTGATAACAGAACTTCAATTAATAACCGACAAACCGGTATTGTATGTGTGTAATGTGTCTGAAGATGCTGCCGTATCTGGAAATGCTTATGTAGAAAAAGTAAAAGCTTTAGTAGCTGATGAAGATGCAGAAGTATTGGTCTTGGCAATCAGTGTTGAAGCTGATATTAACGAATTGGAAACCTATGAAGAGCGTAAACTCTTTTTAGATGACCTTGGCCTTGAAGAGCCTGGTGCTGCAAAATTGATTCGTAAGGCATACCAACTACTCAAACAACATACTTACTTTACAGCGGGTGAAAAAGAAGTTCGCGCATGGACTATTAACTTGGGTTCAACCGCACCTCAAGCAGCTGGAGTAATTCATACCGATTTTGAAAAAGGATTCATACGTGCCGAAGTAATTTCATACGAAGACTATACCACCTATGAAACGGAAGCCAAGGTAAAAGAAGCCGGACGCATGCGTGTTGAAGGTAAAGAATATACCGTAGTTGATGGGGATGTAATGCATTTCCGATTTAACGTATAATAATCCAAATAAAAGAATTTAATTATGGCATCAACAGTATATATTTTCGGGGAAATGGCAGTGAAGAGTTATGAAGACTACTTCACACAATACGGATCTCCTTTTTTACCCATTCTTCAAAAGTTTCAAGGCACTTTACTGGCTGCAACCAAAAATGGAAGAACCCTAGAAGGTGAAGCTTTTGGAAATTGGACCGTTTTGATGCAGTTTCCTTCCAAGGAAATGGCTTATGGTTTTGTCACTTCAGAAGAATATGCTCCCCTTATGGAGTTGCGTGTGAATCAGCTTACAGATGGCGCGCACGCGGTACTAATTCCAGGAGAAATTGCAGTTATGGAATAAATTTACATGGATTTTATTTTTCTAATGTATTGAAATTCATAAATTGGATCATAAAATCATTCCCCATGAAGAAGTATTCAATCAGTATTGTTTTTGTTTTTTGTATTCAATTCGTTTCAGCGCAAAATATTGATCCCACAATTGAGATCGCTACTGTTAAAAAGCATCTGTATACATTAGCATCTGATGCAATGGAAGGCCGACAGGCTGGGACTCTTGGGATTGAAAAAGCAGCACAATATATCGAAACAGCATTTGCGGATATTGGCTTAACCAAGTACAACGACCTTCCAGCTTATCGTCAAAATTTTAAGGCAAATGGTTTAGAACTATTCAATGTCATTGGTGTTTTAGAGGGGAAAAGCAAAAAAGATGAATTTGTAGTTATTTCTGCACATTACGATCATCTTGGCGTAAAAAAAGAAGGCACCGGTGATTTGATTTATAATGGAGCAGACGACGATGCTTCAGGAACAACAGCTGTATTGACCTTAGCACAATACTTCAAAGACCTCGGGACCAACGAACGCACCCTTATTTTTGTAGCTTTTACAGCAGAAGAAATGGGTTTATTGGGTTCTAGACACTTTGGAAAGGATGTCGATGCATCTCAATTCATCGCAGGCATCAACATCGAGATGATTGGTAAACACTCCAGTTATGGCCCAAATACGGCATGGCTCACCGGTTTTGACCGTTCTGATTTTGGAACGATCATACAGAAAAATCTAGTTGGAAGTTCTTATACCGTTCATCCAGATCCTTATCCAACACAACGCCTTTTTTTTAGATCTGATAACGCTAGTTTAGCAGAGTTGGGCATACCTTCACACACCTTTTCTACTGTTCCGATTGATACAGATGTGCACTATCATCAAGTTTCGGATGAGGCGGCAACACTTGACATGGAGATCATTACCCAAACCATTCGTGCCATTGCGCTCGGTACCCAATCGATTATTAACGGGGAGGACACTCCTACACGAGTGATTTTAGCAGAGGGCGAGGGGAGAAGAAAATAACCTTACAGTACTTACATCTGCGTATTTTTCCTATATTTGAAATAATAGTTCCCAAACGCTGTTTCTTCTATGCTTAACCTACGATTCAATATCGATCGTTTTATTGTACTGCTTAAGAGCCTTAAGCGACTTCCTTTAGTTTTATGGATTCGAGGAAGGGATTTTGGGCACTCTGTTTTTAATTCAAAACCAAGAAGAATTGCTGGTCTTTTGGTTTTTAAAGCATTTAAAATCATTGCGCTAAATTTTTTTATTGAGATGTAACGTGTAGTTAATCCAATCTCAAACAATACAAACCTTAATTTTTTTTATGAAGAAGCATATAACCATACTGCTTACAATTTTTAAAATTCAACTTATGTATTCTCAGAGAATTCCTTTCATCACAAGTACAGATAAGATTACAGAACCTATAGTCATTAGTGATTTACATATTTCAGTTTTTGTTTTAGAGAATATTGCAACAACAACTATGGAAATGCGATTTTACAACGAAAATGATCGTATTATGGAAGGAGAATTTAATTTTCCTCTCGCACAGGGCGTTTCTGTAGCTCGCTTTGCTTTGGATGTCAATGGAACAATGAGAGAAGGTGTTGCAGTTGAAAAAGAAAAGGCTACTCAGGCGTTTGAAGCAGTAACAAGAAGAAATGTTGATCCAGGAATAGTTGAAATCACAAAAGGTAATAATTTTAAAGCCCGAGTGTATCCTATTCCAGCTAAGGGATATAAGAAAGCTATCATTGCTTACGAACAAGAAATAAGTGGAGATGACGAGCATTATATATATCAGCCAAGGCTGAAAAAGCAAAAGGAGATCGAGAGGCTAAAAAAATCAATGCGGATGGAACAGCCTATGAATTTGAAACCTTGGGTACTGCACAGGCAAAAAACATTGACGAAGTGGGTACTTCTGAAGCTGGAGTAATCAAGAAAAAGACAGCGGCAATGGATAAAGGCTTATTTGCTCAAGTTGAAATGATCAAATACCTCGCAGAAAATAATATTGAGTTAGTTCCAAAAATCCTGGTGCAGGGTAGCGATGGTGGTGATGGAACCGGCAACGGAATATTATCGGCTCTGATTGGAAATGATCTGCTCAATAAGGTTACAAATAATGAAAATCTATCTGAGGGATCAAATAATAAAACGGACTCGAAAAACAGTCATTCATAAACTTATATAGATGCAATAATTAAAAGTCAGAAATTATGTTCAATAATATTTTTGGAAAAAACAAACAAGAAAAATTAGAAATTCAACAAAATTGGTCTTCGTTCTTTTGCAGAATCGAAGATAAACCTGCTTCCATACGACTAAACTTAGCACTGAAACCGCTTGCCCCAATTAAAGATTATGGTCAGCAAATTTGCTTCTCTGTTAAATTTATGAATCCAGATGAAAGTGGCTTTACAACGAGAGAGGAATTCGAAATGATTAATGCTATTGAGGATACTATTATAGAAAATATTAGCTCCAAACATAATATTGTATTTGCTGGAGCTGTTAAAACAGATGGGCGATTAGACCTGTACATTTATACCCAATCGATAAAGGGGATTGATGACATCATCAACTCTACTATGCAAACTAAGTTTGGGGATTACCAATATTTTTTTGACATTAAAGAAGATGAAGAATGGAAAAATTATCACAGCTTTCTTTATCCAAATCCTTATGAATTTCAAGGTATTAAGAACCGTGAAGTAACATTCCAACTGGAACAGAATGGAGATAATCCTGAAGTAAAACGTATGGTAGATCATTGGATTGATTTTAAAGATAAAAGTAATCTCAAATCATTTATAGATAGCGCAGTTGCGAAAGGATTTGAAGTACTTAGTGAACAACAAAATGACCACGAAGAATTTAAATATAGCTTAAATATAGCAAAAGAAAATATAACGGTATTGTCGGAGGTTAATGATTATGTTTGGGAGCTTATGGAGTTAGCAAAGGACAATAACGGAGTATATGGAGGTTGGGGATGTCCAGTTGTGAATTAGCTTTTGCTGACAAAGTGAATGCTGTATCGCAATCCGTTTTTATCATCAATTGATGTTTTTTTTTGTGATGTCCAGAGGGAATTTTATCTATGTTTTAGTACTTTCACGGTATGCAACAAGAAAAGGCATTAGCGATATTAAAATCTGGGAAAAACACATTTCTTACGGGTTCTGCTGGAACGGGTAAGACCTATGTATTGAACCAGTACATTTCATATTTAAAAGAAAGAAAAATTACTGTTGCAGTAACAGCTTCTACTGGTATTGCTGCAACACACATGAACGGAATGACCATTCACTCTTGGTCGGGCATTGGTGTAAAGGAGTTTGTTTCTCAAGCCGATTTAGAAAGCATGCGTTCTAAAAAGTACCTGAAAACACATCTCGAAAAAGTTAAAGTTTTGATCATAGATGAAGTTTCCATGTTGCATTTAAATCAATTGAATGCTGTTGATGCTGTATTACGTTATTTTCAAGATCCGCTTAATCCATTTGGTGGCGTACAGATTGTTCTCTGTGGGGATTTTTTTCAACTTCCTCCTATAGGAAGTCAAGGAGAAACCAGTAAAGAGAAATTTGCATTCATGTCCGAAGCTTGGTCAATGGCAAGCTTGTCTGTCTGCTACTTAACCGAGCAATACAGACAAAGTGATAATGATCTGAATTTAATTTTAAATGAAATTAGGACGGGAAAGATTTCTGAAAAAAGTTACTTAAAACTCCAAGAGACCACTAAAAACAAATTGGATACAGATGTAGAGCCAACAAAACTGTATACTCATAACACTGATGTTGACAGAATAAATGCACAACATTTAGCTAAACTGTCTGGTGTAACAAAATCTTTTAAAGCAAAAACAACGGGTAATAAAAAACTCATTGAAACACTAAAAAAATCAGTTTTAGCAGGGGAAAACCTAGCTTTCAAAATTGGGGCAAAAGTAATGTTTGTTAAAAATGACAAGGAAAAACGCTTCGTAAACGGTTCCTTAGGAACAGTTATTGGGTTTAGTGACACGGGTGTTCCATCTGTTAAATTATTAGATGGACGTACTATTTTTGCTGAAAAGGAAGATTGGAGTATTGTAGACGACAGTGGCAAAACATTGGCGAATTACAATCAAACTCCATTGCGTTTGGCTTGGGCAATCACTGTTCATAAATGCCAGGGGATGACCTTGGATGCAGCAGAAATTGATTTATCCAAAACATTTGAAATGGGTCAAGGCTATGTTGCGCTTTCTCGTTTGAAAAAACTAGAAAATCTAGAGTTAAAAGGTCTGAATGAAATGGCGTTGTGGGTCGATGGATTAGCGCACAAAGCAGATTTGCGTTTTCAAGAACTTTCTGAAGATGCTGACAACGCATTTAAATTAGAAGAATTGGAACTTTCTGCTAAAACCTTTCTCCGTGATAACGGAGGTTTAATCGATAAAAAAGAAATCACCAAAAATAAGAATAAGCTAAAAGAGAAGGCTCAAGGAAAACAATCGACTTTCGAGGTTACCTTAATGCATTTGAAGCAACAAGTAAGTTTAAAAGAAATTGCTGAAATCAGAGGCTTAACTCTAGGTACTATTTCAGGGCACTTAATTAAAATTAGAAAAGATCATCCTGAGGAAGATTTAAACTACTACAAACCCAAAAGTTCCCTCCTCAAAAAAGTGAAAGCTGTTTACGATATACAGCCCAAAAACACGCCAATTAGTTTAAATACGATTTACAGTAAATTAGGTGGTTCAGTCAACTATGACGACATCAAATTAGCGGTTGCTTTTATCCAAGATTAAATTAGGTGAATTTTCTCAAAACATCTTCCACAGAACTCCCGCCTGAAACCAACAATGCATCTTGATAGTGCTTAAACCAGGTAGCTTGACGTTTGGCGTAGCGTCGCGTATTTTTTTTAATTTCTTCTAGGGTAGCTGTTCGGTCCAGGATTCCATCGAAATGGGAAAACCATTCACGGTAGCCTACGGTTTGCAATGCATTCACACCCTTGTTAGGATAAAGACTTCGCGCTTCCGTTTCAAGACCAGTAGCGACCATCTGATCAACCCGCTGATTGATGCGTTCATATAGAATTGGACGCTCCCATTGAAGGACTATTTTTTGAGTCTTAAAAAAAGTAGGCGCTTTTTTATTCCCTAAAAAACTTGAGTAGGGATGTCCACTTGATAAGCAAATCTCTAAGGCACGAATGAGCCGATGCGGGTTGCCCAAATCTACCTTCTGATGATATACAGGGTCTACATTTTTTAAGTGTGTTGCAAGGGCTTCAATTCCTTCTTGTTCAAGTTGGTTGTTCAATTGTTTCCGATACGCAGGATCAACTTCAGGAAAATGATCCAGACCATCAATCAGGGCATCGGCATAGAGGCCAGAACCACCAACTAAGATAACGGTGTCTTTGAATTTAAATAGTGATTCTAAGCAGTCCAATGCTTCCCGTTGATATGCACCAACACTATACGGCTCGTGTATGCTACGTTGCTGAATGAAATGATGCGGAACTGCGGCTAGCTCTTCTAGGCTTGGCACTGCTGTGCCGATCGACATTTCTTTATAAAATTGTCGAGAATCACAAGAAAGGATTTCGGTATCGAAATGCTGTGCCAGGGCAATGGCTAAAGAAGTTTTTCCACTAGCTGTTGGGCCAGCAACGTAAAGTAAACGTTTAGAATTCATCGTTCAGGGTACTTCCACATTGATGACAAAATACGGCCTCGTCTTTATGCAATTCATTGTTACATTGTAAGCATGCCTGAGTATTGGTATCAATATCATTGTTTTGCAAGGCCATTTCAGAGGATACAATCCCAGTTGGCACTGCAATAATTCCATAGCCCATAATCATAATGAAAGAGGCTAAAAGCTGCCCTAAGGGTGTTTGAGGGGCGATATCCCCGTAGCCAACAGTTGTCATGGTGACGATTGCCCAATAAATACTTCGAGGAATGCTCGTAAACCCACTGGATTCTCCCTCGATCAGGTACATCAGGGTACCAAAAATAATGCAGAGTATTAATACAGCAAAAAGGAAGACCGATATTTTTGCACGACTAGCATACAGGGCTTTGACCAAGAAATTAGATTCTCCAATGAAGCGAGTAACTTTTAAAATCCGAAATACACGCAGTAGGCGCAAGGCACGTAAAGCTATTAACGATTCCGAGCCGATAAAAAAGAGTGAGATGTATTTTGGAAGGGTCGACAGTAGATCGATGATTCCATAAAAACTAAACACATAGCTAAAAGGCTTCTTAATGGCGATAAGACGGATTATGTATTCAACTGAAAACAAGCCTGTAATGACCCATTCCATGATGTTCAATTCAGTTTCGTATTGGGTGTGAATTGAAGATACACTCTCGAGCATAACCAAAACTACACTTAGCAGTATAAGAATGAGAAGTATAAGATCGAAGCGTTTCCCAGCTGGGGTATCTGCTTCATAAACAATCTCATGAAGGCGGTGTTTCCAGTACGGTATTTTCTTAGATTTCATCTTAGTTTACGAAGTTATGAATTTTTATACGGTATCTAAATCAATGATTTTTTTATAGCGTTGCTTGCGCAAAAAGCTACGAATTACAGCTTGTGTATCTCGGTTATTTTTAATGGGGATCAAACGCTTTTCGATAGCATCGATTATTTTAATCTGGTGGTTTAATTTAAAATATCCATAGCCCTGAAAAACAGAATCTTTAATGTATATAAAACTTTGCTCTCCCTGTGCTTTTCCTTTGTCAATAATAAGTATATTACTGAGAGGATAGGCCAATTCTTTTTGAATTTCTACTAAACGCTTGTTGTATACTTTTGTGGGCTCATCACCAACACAGGCACCTTTACATTCTTTAATTCCATGACCAAAACAAGCTTTGTTTGGATTTCCTAAAGAAGTTTGGCTTTCACAAAGCTCAAAGGTTTCGATCCACATGCGTAGCTTGCGATTCGCATCTTTTTTATTCTTAAAAACTTCTAGGTATTGTCTCTCATGAATCACAGGTTCGATAAGCAAGCGATGGTAAGGAGTCGTTTCGTCTAACCGAATTCCCATGGCATAGTGGCGATACTTAAGTGCATGATTCAATACAGGCTGATTACTTTTGATTTCATGCTGTTCCTTGAGTAGCGCTATACATTCATTTCCACAAAGTTCATAGGACACACGGGCAAGTTTTTTTTGAATCTTAACCGCTTTTGCATTATCTCCTGTCAAATGGGTGAGTACACGTTTTTTTATGTTTTTACTCTTACCGATATAAATTATATTACCTTCATTGTCGTGTATATAATAAACTCCGATTTCGGAGGGTAACTCCTCGATAACATTCAGGAATTTTGGAGATACTTTGTTTTTATTCAACTCCTTTACATAGGTGCTGATGATTTCTTTTTCGCTGTCTTTTTCGAGTAATAATTTAAAAAGCTCTAAAGTCGCAAGGGCATCACCATGTGCACGGTGACGATCAGTAATTGGAATTCCTAAGGAGCGTACCAGATTACCGAGTTTGTACGACTCAGCATCGGGGAGTAGCTTTTGCGATAAAGCAACTGTACAGAGGGATTGACTTTCGAAGGCATAACCCAACCTTCGGAATTCGGTTTGTAAAATACGGTAGTCAAACTCAGCATTATGAGCAACAATCACACAGTCTTCTGTGATTTCAACAATACGTTTGGCGAGTTCAAAGAATTTGGGTGCATTGACCAGCATCTTACTGTTGATACCCGTTAAGCGTTCTACAAAGGGTTGGATGTCTCGTAGTGGGTTTACTAAACTCGATAATTGATCTACAACCTGTTGCCCATCGTATTTATAAACAGCAATTTCGGTTATTCCTTCTTCATTAAATTTTCCGCCTGTGGTTTCTATGTCAAGGATTGCATACATCGGCTAATAGTTTCTTGATCCAAAAATTTTACTACCAACACGAATCATGGTACTACCTTCTTCAATCGCCAAAGCATAATCTCCACTCATTCCCATTGAAAGCTCGTTTGCTTCTGGATGTTGGGTTTGTAGCCAGTCAAATTGTTGTTTTAGGGTTTTAAATTCAGAACGAATTTGATTTTGATTATCGGTAAAGGTTGCCATTCCCATCAATCCTTTGATTCGGATGTGGGGGAGTGGGTTTGCTTTTAAATCAGTTACAACAGTTTCTAGCTCTTCTTTGTTAAAACCAAATTTGGTGTCTTCTTGTGCAATATGCATTTGCAATAAACAATCGATAACACGATCGCTTTTAGCCGCTTGCTTATTGATTTCTTTTAAGAGTTTGTATCGATCAACTCCATGAATCAAAGATACATAAGGCGCCATATACTTCACTTTATTGGTTTGCACGTTTCCAATCATATGCCATTGAATGTCCTTAGGAAGGGTTTCCCATTTCTGAGTCATTTCCTGTATTTTGTTTTCCCCAAAAATCCGTTGCCCTGCGGCATAGGCTTCTTTTAAGTCAGCATTGGGCTTTGTTTTTGAAACCGCTACCAAATGAACATGCTTTGGAAGCTCTTCTAGAATAGAAAGGAGTTGTTTTTGAATACTCATTATAGAAATTGAGTCGCTATGGTTGGATTTCTTCGATCGGTACGATAATCATAAAAACCTATTCCTGATTTTACGCCTAGGTTTCCTGCTTGTACCATGTTGACTAGGAGTGGAGCTGGTGCGTATTTGGCAGCTCCAAACCCTTCGTGCAATACTTCGAGAACCGAAAGGCAAACATCTAGGCCAATAAAATCGGCTAGTTGTAAGGGACCCATTGGATGCCCCATTCCTAGTTTCATCATGTTGTCTATTTCATACACGCCGCCAACCCCTTGAAAAAGAGTTTCTATGGCTTCGTTGATCATAGGTAATAAGATGCGGTTGGCTACAAAACCAGGATAATCCTGAGCCAGTAATGGTATTTTATCCAACTGTTTGGATAGGTCTAGAATTTGGTTGAGTGTTTGCTCTTCTGTTTTAAAACCTTGAATCACTTCGATCAGGCGCATTACTGGTACGGGGTTCATAAAGTGCATGCCAATTACTTTCTCGGGTCTATTGGTAAAAGAGGCAAGTTTTGTAATGGAAATAGAAGAGGTGTTTGACGCTAAAATACAATCAGCTGGTGCAATTGCATCCATCTGACGAAAGAGTTTTTCTTTAACGGCTATGTTTTCCGAAGCGGCTTCAATGACCAAGTCGGCATTTGCAAGGGCTTTGTCTAAGTTTGTAGAAGTTTGAATGCGTTTGAGACAAGCATCCTTTTGCGCTTCTGTCAGAATTGCTTTCGTAACCTGACGGTCTAGGTTTTTTTGAATTACTTCTAAAGCACGTTCCAATTGATCTTCAGAAAGATCAACCAACTGTACATTAAATTCATTTTGTGCAAAGCAATGGGCAATTCCATTTCCCATAGTACCACTACCAATGACGGTTATATTTTTCATTGTATTTTTATTTAAAACAAGCTATTATTTGATGTGCAACGCGCAACGCTTCTGTAGCGTGACTTAGGGTTACAATTGGATCTGTATCGTTTTGAATCGCATCGGCAAAGGTGTTGAGTTCTTCTAAAATAGCATTTGATTCTTCTATGGTAGGCGGCTCAAAATAGATTTGCTTCTTTACTCCCTCAGCGTTTTGGAGGATCATATCGTATTCTCCAGGCTGCTCGGGCGCATCTTTCATTTTAACAACTTCTACCTGCTTGGTTAAAAAATCAACGGAGATGTAGGCCTCTTTTTGGAAAAAGCGTGTTTTACGCATATTCTTGAGTGAAATTCTACTGGCAGTTAAATTGGCAACACATCCGTTTTCGAATTCGATACGGGCATTAGCAATGTCTGGGGTTTCGCTGATTACAGCAACTCCAGAACCACTAACATGGGTAACTTTAGAGTTTACAACACTTAGAATAATGTCGATATCATGAATCATCAAATCCAAAATTACGGGAACATCGGTACCTCGTGGATTGAATTCTGCCAAGCGATGTGCTTCAATAAACATCGGCTTTTCGATGTGTTCTTTGATCGCTTTGAAGGCTGGATTAAAACGCTCAACATGACCAACCTGACCCTTGAGTCTCTTTTGGTTCGCTAGAGAAACAATTTCTTCAGCTTGTGCTACAGTTTGGGTAATTGGTTTTTCAATAAAAACATGTTTCCCAGCATTTAAACATTGGATTGCCATTTGATGATGAACCATCGTTGGCGTAACAATATCAACCATATCGACAGCAGCAAGAAGCTCTTCAATAGAACCAAAGGCAGTATAACCTTCTTTTTCAGCTAAGGCTTTGGCAGCAGTAGTATCTGGATCATAAAAACCCATTAATTCATAGGAATCCGATTCTTGAAGTAATCGTAAATGAATTTTACCTAAATGCCCTGCACCTAAAACTCCTGCTCTCAACTTTTTCATTCTTTGTATACCTGTATTTATATGCTTTTCAAAGGTACATTTTTAGACTTAATTTCTCTTTAAAGTTCCCAATAAAAGCCAATTTATTGTTTATTTTTGGAGTCATGAATAAACCTGTAGACGCTGCAAAACACCAAGGACAACGTAAACTTCTTATTGACCGACTTGCTTCTACGGGAATTTCAGATCGCAAGGTTTTAGATGCAATGCTTCAGGTGCCACGACATTGGTTTATGGATGTTGGTCTAGAATCACATGCTTACGATAATAAGGCCTTTCCAATTGCAGCAGATCAAACAATTTCGCATCCCTACACGGTTGCTTTTCAGTCCCAGCTCTTGGAAGTAAAGGCAGGAGATCAAGTTTTAGAAATCGGTACAGGTTCGGGCTATCAAACTGCAGTTTTACTTGCTTTGGGCATAAAGACTTTTACAGTAGAACGGCAACAAGAGCTTTTTAAAAAAACAAAACGTTTGTTTTCTAAATTGAATCTATATCCCAAAAAAATTGTTTTTGGCGATGGTTATTTGGGGATGCCCGAAGATGCTCCTTTTCAGGGAATCGTTGTAACTGCCGGAGCACCTGATGTACCCAAACCCCTGCTTCAGCAATTGGCTGTGGGTGGACGCTTGGTAATTCCGATTGGAACCGATGAACAAATTATGACTCGATATACGCGCACCTCTGAAAAAGAATTTGACAAAGAAACCTTTGGCGCTTTCCGCTTTGTTCCTATGCTAAAAGATAAGAATTGAGTTAGAGTGTTGAAAGTAATTTTTGAAGGCGTTCCAAGCCTGCTTTTCTTGCTTTTATGTTAGCTTCTGAAGCATTATCAGCTTCCCCAGCTCTAAAGAATCCATGGCCAGCTCCTTCATAAATTACAGGAGTATAGACCTTGTTGAGCGCATCCATGGCTTGTTGACTTTTTTCTATGGTTGCATTTACCCGGTTGTCGTTTCCACCATAAAACCCATATACCGGTGTTTTGATGGTTTTATAAGCTTCTTCGTTTTTAGGACCCGTTCCATAACAAACAAAAGCTGCTGCTAATTGATCTTCATTCGATACAAAACGAAAGGTTTGACTTCCGCCCCAACAAAAACCAATCACAGCAACTTTACCGTTTGCCGCATCAATTTGTTTTCCATGAGCTAAAGTAGCTTGTAAGCCCTTTGTGATTTGATCTGGATCAAGGGTATAGAGTGCTGTTCGGGCAGCGTCTGAATTTTTAAATGCTGAGGTTCCTCCGCCATCTGGAGCTTTCCCAGAAAGTAAATCTGGAGCAAGAACGATATAACCCATTGCGGCAATTTGATCGGCCATAGAACGTGCCCAATCGTTGAGCCCTCTATTTTCATGAATTAGGATTACAACCGGAGCTTTATCGGCAACTTCAGGAAAAACCAAAAAGGTTTGAAGTTCTTGATCGTCTACAGAGATGGTTATCCATTCGTGATGTCTTGGAGATTCTTCTAATTGCTTTAAGGGGTTTTGTGCAACTAGTGAAAAGGAAGTTAGGAACAGTAGAAACACTGAATAGCGCATAGGAATATTTTTTGGTGCTACTAATGTAAACGATAAAGACCTTGATTGTATGCTACTTAGGGAAATCTTTTTTTACTCGATCCAGATCACGCTTGTTGTCTCGATCTTTCATAGTATCGCGCTTGTCGTGAACTTTTTTTCCACGAGCCAACGCTATGACCATCTTGGCAATGCCTTTGTCCGTAAGAAATAGCCTTAATGGAACAATGGTTAAACCAACATTCTTAATTTCTTTATTGAGTTTTCGCAGCTCCCTTTTATTGAGTAGTAATTTTCTCGTCGAGCGCGGTTTGTGGTTGTAATGGGTTCCGTATAAATATTCTTCGATATACATGTTCACAGCAAATAATTCACCGCGTTCATTGAATTCACAAAAGCTTTCGGTAATGGAGGCTTTACTTTCTCGGATGGATTTGATTTCCGTTCCTGTCAACACCATTCCAGCAGTATATTGATCGATTAGCTCGAACTCAAAGCGTGCTTTTTTGTTTTGTATGTTGATCTTCTTTTGTATCATGGGGTGCAAAGATAAGTTTATTCTTTTAATTTTTGCTTTGCCCGTTTTGGTTTTGTTGGATTCAATCGCATGACTTTATGAGAATAAAACACCTAACTTAGTAAATGAAATAAAGAAACATATTTTTTGACTATGATAAACTATATTAAATACGGCTTTCGTTGGACAACACACCCAAAAACTAGAGATGGTATTCGTAAATCCAAAATTGAAATTGCAAAAAATCCGAAGCGGTTTGAGATTATTAATTTTCTTTTGAAACAATTTAAAGGGGATACTACTTATCTAGAAATTGGAGTACGGAATCCAAATCATAATTTCAATAAAATTAACGCCAATTTTAAGTATAGCGTTGACCCTGGGGTTGAGTTTAAAAGTAACCCAGTAGATTTTCAGTTGACTAGCGATGCGTTTTTTGCTGCACTTGATGCCAATAAAATTCTAACTCCCGACACGTTATTCGATGTAATCTTTATCGATGGTTTGCATTTAGCAGCACAGGTAGATCTTGATATATCGAATGCCTTTAAGTTTTTGAAACCCGAAGGTTTTGTTGTTTTGCACGACTGTAACCCTCCGACGGAATGGCATGCGCGTGAAGATTATTATTTCAATATGACCCCAGCTAAAGGTCATTGGAATGGAACCACTTGGAAAGCTTTTGTCAAATGGAGATCGAATAGTGAAGTACAATCTTGTTGTGTAGATACCGATTGGGGTATCGGTATTTTGTCAAAAACGGCAGCAATTGGTGCAAGTATAGAACGTTCAAATCCGTTTTTTGAATATGATATATTTGCAAATGATAGAAAAAATTACTTAAATTTAATTGATTTTGACCAACTTAAAGAAAAGTTACTAAACTCATAAGCTGATATTTAGGAGTCTTAGGAAGTACTGTATAACCCAAAAACGTATTTCATGAAATTCAAATTAAAGAACGCTTTTTTTTCTATTTTAATACTAATAGCCATCCCCTTGGTTATTGCATTATTCATTGATAATGAATATAAAGTTGAAAATGAAATTATAATTCAACAGCCCAAGGCAGTAGTATTTGATTATGTTAAATCTCTACGAAACCAAGATCGATTCAATAAGTGGGCTAATATTGATCCAAACATCAAAAAAACATATTCTGGAACTGACCGTACGGTTGGTTTTGTTTCTGCATGGGAAAGTGATCACCCCGAAGTAGGGAAGGGAGAACAAGAAATCATAAAAATTATTGAAGGGCAACGAATTGATTTTGAGTTTCGCTTTTTTGAACCCTTTGCAGGAGTGTATTCGGGCTATATGATCACAGAAGCTGTTTCTGTTAACGAAACAAAAGTTCGTTGGGGTTTTGATGGTCGTATGGATTATCCATTCAACTTGATGTTGCTAACCTCTAGTTTTCAAAATACCATGAAAAAGGATTTTGGTATTGGACTTCAAAACCTAAAGGATCAATTGGAACCTACTACAAATTAACACGAACCCTATGGACAAAGCGTTACAAACCATGATTGCTAATATACCAGAGAAAACAGGGAAATCTTTGGAAGAATGGAAGGAAGTTTTAAAAGTAAAACATTTACAAAACACAGTGAAGCCGTCAATTTTTTAAAAAACGATTACCATGTTACCCATGGGTTTGCGAACTCGATCGTTCTTTTATCAAAAGAAGAAAAACACTCCGATCAAGATTTAATAACCAATCAATACTTAGGTAAAGAGGTATTGTTTCCAATATACCAAACTCTGGTAGAACGTTTACTTTCTTTCGGGAACGACGTAAAAATTTCACCTAAAAAAGACAGTGTAAGTTTTATTCGAAAACGACAATTTGCCTTAATTAGACCGGCCACCAAAACACGAATTGATCTGGGGTTAAAACTCAAAGGAAAGCCCTTGACGGATCGCCTCGAAAATTCAGGCCCCTTCGGTGCTATGTGTACGGATAGAGTTCGTATTTCCTCGATTGAAGATGTTGATGAAGAACTTATGGATTGGATGTTGGAAGCCTATCAGGCTTCGATTTAATTTTCTTTTAAAACATATTGTACAATACATTCATATAGTACTTTTGTAAAAAAAACACCCCTATGCGTTACTTTTCCTACTTTATTTTTTTATTGTGTGCTTATACCCTTCAAGCACAGTCCAAACAAGTTCAAATTGTTGACTCCTTAAGCCTAGAACCAATTCCTTTTGCAACAGTACATTTTTCAAACAATAAGGGATTAATTACAGATGAAATAGGTTTTTTCGAGCTCCTACCAGAACAGGTAGAAGTAAATGATTCTCTTTTTGTTTCTTCATTGGGCTATGACGGACTTGCTGTAGGACTGAAACAATTGCAAGACAGTATTCTTTATGTAATGCCCCAGGCAATTGCGCTTGACAATGTGATTCTAACCAATAAAAGCTATACCTCAGAAAAAATTATTGACCTTGTTCAAGAACGATTGGAAAGGAATTATTCAACCGATTATAGTAAAAAGCGCTTGTTT
>Ga0115005_10000312_pt1 | contig 36910 bp, 33 predicted proteins | sample ArcOceMetagenome_FD_87163 | JGI IMG/M metagenome (GOLD analysis project Ga0115005, IMG submission 87163) | Marine eukaryotic phytoplankton communities from Arctic Ocean - Arctic Ocean - Greenland ARC118M Metagenome | ecosystem: Environmental > Aquatic > Marine > Oceanic | place: Arctic Ocean... | reverse complement strand
CCATTGCGCGGCGCATCTTAAGATAGGCTTGGCGTTCGGCTGATTCAGCCTCGAAGTGGCTGATGATCGACATGGAGACAACTTTATCGTCGCCTTGCAGTTTGATCCCGCGCACACCAACCGAATTTCGGCTGTGAAAGACGCGCACGTCAGTCGCACGGAAGCGGATAGCGCGGCCGGAGTTGGTGACCAGCATCACATCGTCGTCGTTTGATGCGATACGCGCGTTAATCAGCGTATAATCGGCGGTGTCGCCTTCAAACTTCATCGCAATTTTACCATTGCGCATCACATTGGTGAAATCAGACAGTTTGTTACGGCGCACGGTGCCCGCAGAGGTGGCAAAGACGACTTGGAGATCGTCCCATTCCGCCTCGTCGCGGTCCACGGGCATGATCGCGGCGATCGACACACCAGGAGGGATCGGCAGGATATTAACAATCGCCTTACCTTTGGCGGTACGCGACCCAAGCGGCAGGCGCCAGGTCTTGAGCTTGTAAACCATACCGTCTGTTGTGAAGAACAGCAGTTGGGTGTGCGTGTTGGCGACGAAAAGGGTGGTGACCACGTCTTCTTCTTTTGTGGCCATTGATGATAGGCCTTTGCCGCCGCGACGCTGTGCGCGGAAATCGGCAAGCGCTGTGCGTTTGATGTAGCCGCCGGAGGTGACGGTGACGACCATGTCCTCTTTTTCGATAAGGTCTTCGTCTTCCATGTCGCCAGACCAATCTACGATCTCGGTGCGACGGGGGACGGCAAATAGATCGCGGACTTCTTTTAGCTCGTCGCGGATGATTTGCATAATCCGGTCACGTGATCCCAGAATTTCAAGGTATTCGCGGATTTTTCCAGCGAGTTCCCGAAGTTCGTCAGTGACGTCTTTGACGCCAATTTGGGTAAGGCGCTGGAGACGCAAATCTAGGATTGCACGGGCCTGTGTTTCTGACAAGTTATAGGTGCCATCATCGTTGGCGGTATGGGTCGGGTCGTCGATCAGCGCGATGTATTCAAGTATATCTTGCGCAGGCCAAGGCCGCGTCATCAGTTTTTCACGTGCCTCAGTCGCGTCGACGGATTGGCGGATCGTGGCGACGATTTCGTCGATGTTTGTGACGGCGACGGCGAGACCGCACAAGATATGCGACCGTTCGCGGGCTTTGCGCAGTTCAAACGCGGTGCGGCGGGCAACCACATCTTCGCGGAAATCCACGAAGTTTGTCAGGAACGCGCGCAGCGTTAACTGTTCAGGACGGCCGCCGTTAAGCGCGAGCATGTTGCAGCCGAAATAGGTCTGCATCGGCGTGAAACGGAACAGTTGGTTGAGCACGACTTCGGCAGTTGCGTCGCGCTTGAGTTCAATAACAACCCGCACGCCGTTGCGATCGGATTCGTCTTGAACGTGGCTGATGCCTTCGATCTTTTTGTCGCGGGCCGCTTCTGCAATCCGGTTGATCATTGACGATTTGTTCACCTGATACGGGATTTCGTCGATAATGATCGCATAGCGGTCTTTGCGGATTTCCTCGATGCGCGTTTTACAGCGCACAATGACGGAGCCGCGCCCTTCGGTATAGGCTTTGCGCGCACCTGTGCGGCCAAGAATGAGCCCGCCAGTTGGGAAATCGGGGGCCGGAATGAACGCGATCAGGTCTTCGGATGACATGTCAGGGCTGTCGATTAGCGCGAGGGTCGCGTCGATGACTTCGCCAAGGTTATGCGGCGGGATGTTTGTCGCCATGCCAACCGCAATACCGCCGGCGCCATTAACCAGCATGTTGGGATAACGGGCAGGCAGAACCGAGGGTTCGCGTTCCTTGCCGTCATAGTTGTCCATGAAGTCGACGGTGTCTTTAAGCAGGTCGTCGGTCAGGAATTTGGCGATTTTTTGCAGTCGGGATTCGGTGTAACGCATTGCCGCCGCGCCGTCGCCGTCCATTGAGCCAAAGTTACCTTGCCCGTCGATCAACGGCACTGACATTGAGAAACTTTGCGCCATACGCACCAACGCTTCGTAGATCGCGCTGTCGCCGTGTGGGTGATAGGAACCCATCACGTCACCCACGGATTTTGCGGACTTGCGGTAGGATTTATCGGCGGTGATGCCCTTCTCGTACATCGAGTAAATGATGCGCCGATGTACAGGTTTTAGACCGTCGCGCAGGTCTGGAATAGCGCGTGAAACGATGACGGACATCGCGTAATCGAGGTAGCTGGTTTTTAGCTCGTGTTCGATCGTGACAGATGGGCCGTCATAAACGTACCTCCCATCAGGGATTTCATCATTGTTTTCAGGTGTTTCCGGCGTATCGTTCACGTTGTTGCCCTGCTCGGTCTATTGCCTACATTTCGTAGGAATAAACCTAGCAGACACAAGGGGTGGCATCAACGCAAAACGGACATTTTAGCCTTTTGCGCGCAGCAACATGCCGAACAAATCGCGCGGATCGTCGGGGTCGGCGATCATGTCGAGTTGATCAAAGAAAGGTGTGCCTTTGATTGCGTTATGGACGTAGCGCAGCGCACTGAAGTCTTCGATCGCAAAACCGACGCCATCAAACAGGGTAACTTCGCCCGTTGATTGACGCCCTTTGGCTTTTCCGGCGATGACTTCCCAGAGTTCCACGACCGGATGATCGGGATCCATTTGCTGAATTTCGCCTTCACTGCGGGTTTGCGGAGGGTATTCTACGAAAACGGTGGAACGGGCCACGATATCCCGGTGCAATTCGGTTTTACCGGGGCAGTCGCCGCCGATCGCATTGATGTGTACGCCCGCGCCGACCATGTTGTCGGTCAGGATGGTTTGCATGTCTTTGTCGGCCGTGGCGGTGGTTATGATATGCGCGCCCTCAATCGCCTCTTCGGGTGACTTGCAGGGCGTGACGTCAAGCCCGTGGCCCGTCAGATTGGCCAAGCATTTGGCGGTGGCCGCTGGATCAATGTCGTAAAGCCGAATGTGCGTGATGCCGTTGACAGCCTTTTGCGCAAGGCATTGGAATTCGGACTGTGCGCCGTTGCCGATCATAGCCATTGTTGTCGCGTTTGGTGCCGCGAGGTGCTTGGTTGCGACGGCAGACATGGCCGCCGTGCGCAGGGCGGTCAGCACGGTCATTTCCGACAACATGACCGGATAACCGGAATAGACATCAGCCAGCAAACCAAAGGCGGTGACGGTTTGCAGGCCTTCTGCCATGTTCTTTGGGTGGCCGTTGACGTATTTGAAGCCGTAGAGTTCACCGTCGGATGTTGGCATGAGTTCAATCACGCCGACGTCGGAATGCGACCCGACACGCGGGGTTTTGTCGAACAGTTCCCAACGGGCAAAGTCGGATTCGATTTCTGCAGCGACATCCTTGAGAAATGTTTCAAGGCCAATGCTATGCACAAGTTTCATCATGTTTGCGACCGATACAAACGGGACCATCGCAAGCTTTGAGGGGTTCATATTCATCCGTGGCTCCGTGTTGGGCGGTCAAAGACGCGACGCCCGAGTAATGATGCAGTGAGTTCGACCATGAGCGAGGCAGTTTTGCCCCGATCATCAAGGAACGGATTGAGTTCAACCAGATCAAGCGAACAGACAACGCCGCTATCAGAGAGCATTTCCATGACAAGATGCGCCTCGCGGTCGGTTGCCCCACCGGGCACTGTCGTCCCAACGGCCGGTGCTACCGAAGGGTCGAGGAAATCGACGTCGAGCGATACGTGTAGAATACCGCCTGCTTCTTGGACCTTCTCAAGGAAGATCGCGAGAGGGGCCCGAATGCCGCCTTCATCGATGCGCCGCATATCAGCGAGGTCGACGTTCATTTCTGCCAAGGCGGCGTGTTCCTCAGGGTCCACGGACCGCAGGCCAATCATGCAGATGTTTTCGGTTTTCACAGGGGATTTGACGGGTGGGAACATATCGAACCCTTCGCGCCCGATGTAATAAGCGGTGGGCATGCCGTGGATATTGCCGCTGTCAGTACTGTCGAGAGTGTGAATGTCGGTGTGCGCATCAAGCCAAAGCACAAAGAACGGTTTGTTGATTGATGCTGCATGTGCCGCCATGCCTGACACTGTGCCCATCGCCAGTGCGTGGTCGCCGCCTAGGAAGATAGGCATGCCGCTTGGCGCGTTACTTTCGGCAGCGGATTGCAAGGTTTCACACCAGCCCACGTTTTCTTCGAGTTTATACAGTGCTTTGTTCGCATGTGCGATTGGCGCGACGGGCGCGGGCGCCAGATTGCCCACGTCGGCCACAGTGTGCCCAAGAGCGGTGATGGCTTCGGCAATACCGGCAGTGCGGTAGGCGTCAGGCCCCATAAGGCAGCCGCGACGGCGTTTACCGCAATCAACAGGGGCCCCAATTAAGATGAAATGTTTTTGTGTCATAGCTACCGTATCGCCCATAATGGCGGTGGTCGCATGCATCAATATGTGCAATATGGTCGTCAGTTATACAAATTGGATGGTTTTAATGGACGTTTTGGATAGTCAGTTGATTGCGGCCCTGCGCCGTGATGGTCGCGCGTCATTGTCTGTGCTTGCTGCGGATTTGAAAATCACGCGCGCCACGGTGCGCGCCCGCATGGACCGCTTGCAGGCGGCGGGCGATATTGCCGGATTTACCGTGTTGACCCGTACAGATGTTGCAGCCCATCCGGTGCGGGGTTTGATGATGCTTGAGATAGCAGGACCCGGGACTGACCGGATCGTGTCACGGCTGCGCTCAATGGCGGCTGTCACGGCGGTGCATTCGACCAATGGCAATTGGGACGTGATTGCCGAGATTGGCACAGATAGCTTGGAAAGCTTTGACGCGGTCCTGAATGCGATCCGTCAAATTAGTGGTGTGACGCGGTCCGAGACGAGTTTACTTCTTTCGAGCCGCCGCTAGCCAGATTAGCATAAGCCCAAACGAGAACACGGCGTTCCAGCTGGCCATCGACAGGCTGAGAAACTCCCAAGATACTTGGTCACACATGATCAGTTTGTCGCCAGTCATGGACAACAGGTCGGCGCCGCTGGAGGCCTCTAACCCGCCCCCTGTGCAGCTGGTTGGGCCGGACCAATAGGCACGTTCAACGCCGGAATGGAAAATGCCGATGCCCGATGTAATGGCAGCCGCAAGGGCGCCGAGCCATTGCCAGACGCGCGCAGGGATAAAGAACGCCAATATCCCGATGCCGATGGCGGCCATATGTGGCCAGCGCTGCCAGAAACACATCTGGCACGGCGGATAGCCGATGGCTTGGAAAATATACGCGCCGCCGAGCAATGCAAATGACCCAAAGGCCGCGAGTGATGTCAGTTGTTGTTTGGTCATGTGAGCCCCACAAGTGCGAAGCCGCCAACGAGCAGGACGCAGAAAAGAATGAACATTAGCCCAAGCTGCTTTTCAATGAAATCGCGGATCGGTGCGCCGAATTTCCACAGCAATGCCGCCACGATAAAGAACCGGAGCGCGCGTGCGATAATGGCGGAGATGATGAAGACGGGCAGGGACAGTGATGTGACGCCCGACATGATCGTGATAACCTTGAACGGGAACGGCGTGACGCCTGCAACAAGCACCGCCCATGCGCCATACGCGTTGAAATTTTCTGAGAACGCCGCGACGGCGTCGGATTTGCCATAAAAGTCAAAGATCGGCTGGCCGACAACTTCGAATAGTACCGCGCCTATATAGTAGCCAAACAAACCGCCCAGTACGGATGCCACGGTGGCCACGCCTGCAATGAGGAATGCGCGGCGTGGTGCTGCGATGATCATTGGGATCATGATGATGTCTGGTGGGATCGGGAAAAACGAGGATTCCATGAAAGCTACGGCTGCCAACGCCCATAGGGCATATGGCGACTGCGCCAAGGAGAGAGTCCAATTGTATAGTCTGCGTAACACTGGATTGCCCTTGGTTTGCCTTTTGTCACTGCCTTAGGCCATGTGCTGCCTTTGGCGTCAACCGATTGATGAAACGAAAAAGCGCGACCTTGCCAATTGGCTGGTCGCGCTTTTTATGTTGGTAGCCGTGGCCGGACTCGAACCGGCACGCCCGTTAAAGCAAGGGATTTTGAATCCCTCGTGTCTACCATTCCACCACACGGCCAACGACCGCCTCGATAGCTAAGAGCGCAAAAAGACACAAGATATAAAAGAGCTTATTTGGGGTGATTTTTTTCGGTGGCATTGGTCAACCTAACCCGATTCCGCATCATAAAGCCGCAAGCCTCAAAAATTCATGAATTCGCCCCTTGCTCTGTCACGGATATGATCAATCAAGTGTAACTTTCTGACTTGTTGCGTATTGGGAAACAATAAACGGTCAAAAAACCAGACGTCGAACATTTTTTTGACGCAATGTTAAAGCCAAAGTGGAGCAAATTGATTGTTCCGTGATTTCTCCAAGTTTACGGCTTAAGTATTTAAAATCAAGAAAATGCGGCAAAAACTGCGCCTGACGGGAGGTAATTGTTCAGATATTGGAAACAATCATTTAAATGTTATGTCAGATTTTCGAGCGGATATCGTCCAGATTTGGCCTCAATTTGTTAATTGTGAGCAAAATGTGAAAAAAATTCCCTTTGGTGAACCAATCCATTTGGATAACTTACGATAGTCCAACTGGGGGCGTACCGATTTGTTGGGGAGATCGGGTCTAGGCCTTTCTAATTTAGACAATGTGTGAAGTCTGCGAACACTAAGGGTGCTCCCGAAGGTTCCAAAAATATTTATGAGTGGTTCTCTTGTTTGAGGGCTACGTTGTTTTGTAGTGATCCCTTTGGGGCCTCTCAGAGTGCCACAGGTTTCGACGCGGGCATTAACCGTGAGTTTAGGAGACACAGTATGACTGTAATAAATTTTAACGGCCCTTTCGGTGGAACGGTTGTCGATGATCAATATAGCGCCCTCGCGACCGCAAAAGGCGAACGCTTGGTTGAGGAGCTGACGGTTGGTGACCGGATCATCACCCGCGACAACGGCATCCAAAAAGTTGCTTGGGTTGGTCACAAGCCGATGTCCGGCAAGCAGATGGTGCAGAACTCGCATCTTAAGCCGACCTTGATTAAAGCAGAGGCCTTGGGCAACGGTCTGCCAGAAAACGACATGATGGTCTCGCCAAACCGCCGCGTGCTGGTCGCATCTAATCTTACACAGCTGTACTTTGAAGAAAGCGAAGTGCTGGCTGCTGCCAAGCACATGGTTGGCGCCAAAGGTATTCACACAATCAACGTCATGCAGGCCACCTACGTGCACTTTATGTTTGAGCGCCACGAAGTTGTTCTGTCGAACGGTGCATGGACCGAAAGTTTCCAGCCAGGTGACTATTCGCTAAAGGGCGTTGGTAATAGTCAGCGCAACGAGATCATGGAAATCTTCCCTGAGCTTGCGACGAAGACCGGCCTCAAGGGATATCAATCTGCACGTAAGACGCTGAAAAAGCACGAAGCGAAGCTTTTGCTGCACTAAGACGTTTTCAGTGAATCTAGTGATCCAACTGAGATTGCCAAGCAGACCAATCTTCGGGCGTGTCCAGATCATGGCGCGCCCGATTGTCGTTGAACCTGTGTAGATGGGTTTGGGACGCGAGCGGTTTGACGAGGCTTTCGCCGCCGCTATCGCCATGTAAATTGGTGAATGCTGGCCGTAAGGATGCGTCAAAGATGATCGGGTGGCCTGGCTTACCGTCAGGCGTGGCACCGCGCCAAATGAGGTTATCTTTGTGAGCATTTTTGGCGTTAAGAACGTCCATTAAATCGCTATTTGCAAGTGATATAAGATCGCCCAAAATAATCATAAACGCATCACAATCAGGCAGTTGGGCGACCGCGTCGCGCATTGTGGCACCGATGCCTTCGGATGCGTCAGGCACGATTAATGGGGTCACCACGGTGCCCTCTAATGCCACCAAACGCGGATGATTGTCGGCAGGCAGCGCCACATAAATCGGCCCGACCCCTGCGGCCATATCAATCTGATGCCGCAAAAGCGGCACACCATGCACATCGCACATCAGTTTATCGGTGCCGCGCATTCGCGATGATTGCCCCGCCGCAAGGATCAGGACGGGGATCATGACCGCATTTTGCTTCCTTGGCGGTCGAATGTCGGTTCAATTTGGACCGCGCTGCGTAGTTTCCCCATAATTTCGATTTCGACCTGTTTGCCGATATGCGCATGTTCGCGCGGAATTAGGGCCATAGCGATGGATTTGCCTGTGTGGTGCGAATAGCCGCCTGAAGTACAGAACCCTTGGACTGTGCCATCGATGAAAACGGGTTCATAGGCCACGACATCAGCGTCTTCTGCATCTACCTCAAAAACGACGAGGACGCGAGCAGGCGGCGTGGCGCGCTCTGCTTCAGCGACTGCGCGACCGATGAAATCTCCGTTCTTCTTGAAGCTGATGAACCTGTCCATGCCAGTTTCTGCAGCTGTGTAGTCGGGCGAAAACTCCGACAGCCATGACCCGAAGTGGCGATCAAGGCGCAGGGACATCATGGCGCGCATCCCAAACGGGGTGATACCCAGCGGTTGGCCCGCATTCCACAGAGTCCACCAAAGTTGTCGATGGTCCATTGGGTCGCAGTAAATCTCATAGCCCAAATCGCCCGTGTAGCTGACCCGTTGCACGGTGCAGTCGACTTGGCCGACGGTCATCCGGCGCACGTCGAGGAATTTGATCGCGGCTACATCTTCGCGGGTGCTAGCGGTCAACAGATCACGCGCGTTTGGCCCTGCAATTTGGAACCCTGTGCGCCGGTCTGACACGTTGCGCACGTGTACATCATGGCTCAAGTGCTGCATGAACCAGCGGTTATGCACCTCTTGCGCACCGTAGCTGGCGGTTAGTTGAAAGTTGTCTTCCACCAAGCAAGAAACTGTAAAATCACCCAGCAGGCGTCCCTTTTGCGATAACATTGGCGTCAATGACATGCGTCCAATTTGTGGGATCCGCCCTGCCATGATGTAGTCGAGCCACGCACGTGCGCCGCGCCCAGTTACGGCGAATTTGCCGAAGTTTTGAACCTCGTTGATGCCGACAGCGTTACGCACCGCGTGGACTTCACGCGCTGTGGCGTCAAATGCGTTGGACCGCCGGAACGTCGGCTGTTCGAATGTTGGCTCGTCGTCTTGTGCAAAGTAATTTACGACCTCAAGTCCGAATTGTTGCCCCCAAACCGCGCCGAGATCGCTAAAGATGTCGTACATCGGGGTGGTCCGGTGTGGACGGGCGGCGGGCAGTTCTTCGTTTGGATAGCTGACAGAAAAACGCCGTTGGTAGTTTTCAACAACCTTGGGCCGCGTGTAGCCAGGGGTGATCCATTTGCCAAAGCGTGCCACGTCCATCGCGGTGACATCGCGTTCGCATTCGCCCTCAATCATCCATTGCGCCAGCATGAGCCCAACGCCGCCGCCTTGGCTGAACCCAGCCATGACGCCGCAGGCCGACCAGTAATTGCGCAAGCCAGGAACTGGGCCAACAAGCGGGTTGCCGTCAGGCGCAAATGTGAACGGTCCGTGGATGACTGATTTGATGCCTGCGCGTTCAAGAACGGGAAACCGATTGAACGCGAAGGTGATGGAATCTTCAACCTTATCAAGGTTGTCAGGCAAAAGTTCATGGCCAAAGTCCCACGGTGTTCCGTCCACGGCCCAAGGCTTGCAGGGTTGTTCATAGAACCCGATGCACAAGCCACGGCCTTCTTGGCGCAAATAACTTTCGCCAGCAGGGTCCATAACATGCGGATGTTCCGTGTCGCGTCCGTAAATTTCGGGGACGTCTTCTGTGACGAGATACTGGTGTTCCATTGGATGCAAGGGCAGGTAAACGCTCGCCATTTTCGCAACTTCGCGTGCCCATAGTCCGCCTGCGTTAACAATGTGTTCGGCGTGGATCGTGCCCTTGTTGGTGACCACATCCCATGTGCCGTCGGGCCGCTGATTTGTCTCAGACACCATACAATGCGTCTCGATAGTGGCGCCGCCCATACGTGCCGCCTTGGCATAGGCATGTGTCGTGCCAGACGGATCAAGGTGCCCATCAAGCGGATCATAAAGCGCGCCTATGACTCCGTCGATGTTGGTAATAGGCGCGATTCTTGCTATTTCTTCGGGGCCTACAATTTCGGTCTCAAGCCCCATATACCGGTGCTTTGCCCGCTCCGCGACGAGCATGTCAAACCGATCTTGGTTGTCCGCAAGGGTGATACCGCCGACGTGGTGCAACCCGCATGACATGCCTGTGATTTCCTCGAGCTCTTTATAGAGTTTAATCGTATAACCTTGCAGCGCCGCCATGTTCGTGTCTCCATTGAGCGTATGAAACCCACCCGCTGCGTGCCACGTTGACCCTGATGTCAGTTCGGACCTTTCCAACAACATCACGTCGGACCAGCCAAGTTTTGTCAGGTGGTAAAGGGCGGATGCGCCGACGACGCCTCCACCGATGACTGCTACGCGGGTTGTGGTTTTCATGACGTACTCCTGTGGTTTGTTGCCGTCAGCTTGGCAGAGCAATGCAAGCGGGCCAAGGCATCACCGACAAAATGTGTCGCAAACGTTGAATGTTGCTGTGCGACACGGTTTTGTCGCAGTGAGGCAAACTTGTTTTCGAATCCTCGGACAGATTAGACCCAATTGTTGTCGCCAAAGGAATGATCCCATGCGCACCCATGCCCAAGCCGTTGTCATCGGAGGCGGCGTTATCGGCTGCTCTATCTTGTATCATCTCGCCAAAATGGGCTGGACGGATAGCATTTTACTGGAGCGTGACGAGCTGACGTCTGGGTCAACTTGGCATGCGGCCGCCAACATTCACGGGCTGCATGACAGCACAAATATCAGCCGCATTCAGCACTATACGATGAATTTGTATAATGAACTGGAGGCCGAAACCGGTCAATCGTGTGGTGTGTTTCAGCCAGGGTCGCTTTATTTGGCGCAAACCGAGGCCCGCGAACATCAACTGCGATTGCAGGCTGCCAAGGCCAAGTTTTACGGGATGAATTTCCATGAGGTTAGCCGCGATGAGGCGGAGCGCCTGCATCCGCTGGTCGATTACGATGGCATCCGTTGCATTATGTTTGAGCCTGATGGCGGCAACGTTGACCCCAGCGGTGTGACCAATGCCTATGCTGCCGGTGCGCGCAAAATGGGTGCTGAAATTGAGCGGTTTTGTCCGGTGACGGCGACAGAACAGCAAGCCGACGGCAGTTGGATTGTCCGCACGCCCAAGGGCGACATTCATGCGCAATGGGTGGTCAATGCCGCAGGGCTTTGGGGCAGGGAGGTTGCTGCGCTAGCGGGTATTCAGCTGCCACTTTTGCCGACCGAGCATCAGTATTTCGTGACCGAGACCATCCCACAGATCGCCGCGATGGACCGCCGTTTACCGTCGGTTGCGGACCGTGATAGCGAATATTATTTGCGCCAAGAGGGGCAAGGATTGCTGGTTGGGGCCTATGAAAAAGACGTCCGGTTTTGGGCCGAGGATGGCACCCCACAAGGGTTTGGCCACGAGCTGTTTGCCGACGATCTGGAACGTATTGAGGACAACATGTTGCGCGCGATCGACCGTGTGCCTGTTATTGGTGAGGCGGGGATCAAGCGGGTGATCAATGGCCCGATGATTTGGTCGCCTGACAGTAATGTGCTGTATGGCCCGCACCCTGATTTGCGTAAATACTTCTGTTGTAACGGAATTATTCCGGGCTTTAGCCAATCTGGTGGTATGGGATTGATGGCTGCGCAGTGGATGGTTGAGGGCGAAAGCCTGTACGATATGTTTGCTTGGGACGTTGCTCGTTTTGGCAAATGGGCCGATAAGGCGTTCACCAAGACGCGCGTTGGCGATCAATATGCCAACCGTTTTGCGATTCATTTTCCAAATGAAGAACGCAGTGCCGGTCGTCCTGTGCGGGTCCGTCCAGTGCATGAGTTGCAAAAATCCATGGGGGCGGTGATGGGCCTGAACTATGGCTGGGAACATCCGCTTTGGTTTGCAGATGAGGTCGGGACCAAAGACACCAACGGGTTTACCCGTCAAAATTGGTTTGAACCGGTTGGAGTTGAGGCGCGGATGCTGCGCGATGCGGCTGGGATCATCGATATTTCGAATTTCGCAAAGTATTTTGTGCGCGGTGCTGGTGCTGCCAATTGGTTGAATGCCGTGTTTGCCAACAACATGCCAAAAATCATCGGGCGGTCTTGTTTGACGCCATTAATTGGGGTGCGTGGCGGGATTGCTGGTGATTTCACCGTCACAAAGCTCGCTGATGATGAATTTATGTTCATCGGGGGCGGCATGTCAGAGCGGTATCATTCGCGGTTCTGGAACATGGTTCCTTTGCCTGAGGGGACAACTTTTGAGTCGCAGACCGACGCGATGTGCGGATTCAATGTTGCGGGGCCAAAGTCGCGAGAATTGCTATCGCGGCTGACCAATGCCGATTTGTCGACTGAAGCGTTTCCATTCATGCGGTCGCAACAGATTGAAATTGCGGGTGTGCCTGTGATCGCGCTTCGGGTTTCGTTTACCGGTGATCTGGGTTGGGAATTGCACTGTGCTGAGGCCGATCAACTACGCCTGTATGAGGCATTGTTGGAGGCCGGAAAACCGCTTGGGGCTGGACCTGTTGGCAGCCGTGCGCTGATGTCATTGCGCGTTGAAAAGGGCTATGGATCTTGGAGCCGCGAGTATTCACCTGAGTATTGGCCGCAAGAGGTAGCCCTTGACAGATTGATAAAGTTGGATAAAGAATTTTTGAATAAATCCGGTTACTTGGCGGTCAAAAGTAATGCACCACGTGAAGTATTGTCATTGATCCATGTGCAAGATGTGAACAGTGCTGATGCCACGGGAGGCGAGCCAATTTTCTTGCCTGATGGTACACCCGTTGGGCGCGTCACGTCTGGCACATATGGCTATAGCGTGGAGATGTCGCTCGCACTTGGGTACCTAAAAGGTGTCGAAGCGGGTGCGCAGGTCGATGTAATGATCTTGGGCAAGCCGCACCGCGGTGTTGTGCTGTCGGAGCCACCGTTTGATCCGAAAGGCGAAAAGCTGCGGGCGTAAACCCGCCGCGATTTCAATATCTTATGGGATGATACGCGAGTATTTTGTGCCGTCAAGCGTTGCACCGATGCGCAAGCCTGCTTGGGCGAATACAACTGCAATCACCGGAGCGAGCGACGTTGTGGTTTCGGCCTGCAGCATTTCACCGGTGTCGTTGATTGCGTAGGTAATATCAGCGCCAGCTGCCCATCCTTGGCCGCTGCGGAAGTTCTGCAATGCGTCTTGCGTCATAAAGAACAACACGTGGCTGTATTGCTGCGCGCCGATCTGCAAACCTGCGGAGCCTGACGTGGTGGAATAGTAGTCCACCACGCTGCCACCAACTTGCAGTGCGCCGCGCCCAAACGCGCCGCCGAGGCCGAGGCCGACTTCGGTCACCACTGGCATGACGAGCATACCTGCTGATTTGTTTGCCAGCTCTCGGGTGCCGGGAAATTCGTCGTACATGAAATTCAATGTGCTAGCTGTGCGCGCATCAATTGTCGCAGCACCGTTGCTGCCAATACCGTTACCGCAGGCGGCCAGCGTCATGCCAGCTGCAACCCCGATAAGGGCGGTCCGTCGTGAAATATGGGTCATTATACTGCCTTTATGCCTTGTCTTGTGAAGCTGTTGCCGCTCCATTTGAGACCATACTATGCAATTTGCGCGAATCTGTCACCTGCTAGATAGTTGTTTGAGCAAGAAATGACCCAAGGAGCGCAGATTATGCATAAAGCATCATGTTTATGTGGGGCCGTATCGATTGATGTTGATGCGACGCTGACGGCCCCGAACGCATGTCATTGCAGCATGTGCCGCAAGCAATCGGGTCATTATTGGGCGTCGGTTGATGTGCCAAAAACCGCGATGACCACTCACGGCGCGGAGAACGTGACATGGTATAAGGCCAGTGAAAAAGTCCGGCGCGGGTTTTGCAAAACCTGTGGTAGTTATCTATTCTTTGATGCGCTGTTTCGAGATTGGACAGCCATTGCGATGGGTGCGTTTGATGGCCCGACGGGTGCCAAGCTCGCTATGCACATATTTACCGATGACAAGGGCGACTATTACGACATTGCCGATGGGTTGCCGCAGAACGGCCAGTGATCAGCCGTTCAGAAGTTTCGCCGCAGCAGGTGCAAAATAGGTTAAAATACCATCGCAGCCAGCGCGTTTAAAGCAGATCAGGCTTTCCATCATCACCTGATCGCCATCCAGCCAACCGTTGGCGGCGGCGGCTTGTAACATCGCGTATTCGCCGGATACTTGATAGGCGTAGGTGGGAACGCCAAACGTGTCTTTGACCTGCCTGCAGATATCGAGATACGGCATGCCCGGTTTTACCATGACCATGTCAGCGCCCTCCATCAGGTCACGCGCAACCAGTCGTAACGCCTCGTTGCCGTTCGCTGGGTCCATTTGATAGGTGTTTTTGTCGCCAGTCAGGGCCGATGAAGCGCCAACAGCATCGCGGAACGGGCCGTAAAAGCTGCTGGCGTATTTTGCCGAGTAGGACAGGATAGCGACGTTCTGAAAGCCTTCGGATTCGAGCGCAGATCGGATAGCACCGATGCGCCCGTCCATCATGTCAGACGGTCCCAAGATGTCCGCGCCAGCCTGCGCCTGTGCGATAGCCATTTTTACGAGTGCCTCAACCGTGCGGTCATTTACGATCTGCCCATTTTCGACAAAGCCGTCGTGGCCGTTGATATTATAGGGATCAAGCGCGATGTCCGTCATAATCGCGATATCTGGAACCGCATCTTTGATCGCACGGATCGCACAGTTGCTAATGTTTTCAGCAGACCATGCCAGCGCGCAATCGTCGGTCCGTTGTTCCATACCGGTATATGGAAAAATGCAGATTGCAGGAATGCCAAGGGCGTGTGCCTCGCGGGCTGCAATAACGGCGCGGTCAACTGTTTTGCGGGTGACGCCGGGCATGGATGCTATTGATTCTTCAGTGTCCGTGCCTTCCATAACAAAAATCGGCCAGATGAAATCGGATGGGGTCAGCACGTTTTGACGCGATAGCGCGCGCACAGCCGGGCTTTGGCGCATCCGGCGCAGACGTGTGGCGGGAAATGGGGCAACGGTGGGTTTCATCAGAGCGGGCCTTTCTGGTCATACACGTTTGGTCGCATGGATTTTGACGCTTAACAAGTCTGGGCAACCTGCAGTGGTAGCTGCTAGTGTCCGAAAAAATCGGTTCAACAATAATAGGCTGCCCCCAATTGGACTGGAGCAACGCAATCCTACACGTGATCGATTTGCGATCGTTTTCAAGCCTTTGGTATTGGGTTCTAGTCGCGATTCTATGGTCCACGGTCAGCAATTGGGTGATGGGCGTTCCTTCCGATATGATTTACCGCGCACGCAATAACGGCGGGCAAGCGGCTGAAGATCTGGCGGACTTGGTTCGTATCAGCATTAATCGCCAATTGAATGTAGCGGCGATGGCGGGACTTTGGTTGTTGGGGATCATGTGTTTCCTACTTACGTCGTTGGCGGCCCTTGGGTTTGGATACGACGTCGAGCTTGCGCAGGCGGTTTTTCTGCTGATGTTCCCTTTATCGCTTATTGGGTCAATGACATTATCGACCGGCCGTTTGATCGCGGCAACTAATCCGAAAGGTGACGATTTGTATCGCATTTTGCTGCGGCAGCGGCTTTGGACACAAATTATTGGGATGATTGCGATCTTTGTGACTGCTCTTTATGGCTTGTTCCAGAATTTGGCCGTTGTCCGCTGGCTCTGACCCATTGACACGGCGGCGGCGCACAGTAGGTCAGGTTTCATGACAACCCCAAAACACATTACTATCGCTGGCGCCCCCGAAGGGTTCGACGCCAACCTGATCCTCTCTGAGGTCGCAAAGTCCGGCCCCGTGATGCATGTCGCGCGCGACGATAAGCGGCTTGCCGCAATGCAGTCGGCCTTGGCGTTTTTTGCGCCCGATATGCCTGTGATCGTTTTTCCGGCGTGGGACTGCTTGCCCTATGACCGCGTGTCGCCAAATGCTGATGTGTCTGCCGCACGTATGGCGACGCTGGCGGGGCTGGCGCACGGGATGCCAGATAGGTTTGTTCTGCTGACATCATTGGCCGCCGCGACACAGCGGTTGCCTGCGCGGTCATTGTTGCGCGATGCGGCGTTTAAGGCCCGCGTTGGCGACCGGATTAATGAAAAGGCCCTGCGCGAATTTTTGGTCCGCATGGGGTTCACGCAAAGCCCGACAGTGATGGAGCCAGGTGATTATGCGGTGCGCGGCGGGATAATTGATATTTTTCCACCGGGGCAAAGCGGCCCTGTACGGTTGGACCTGTTTGGCGATGTTCTGGACGGCGCGCGTAGGTTTGATCCGGCGTCTCAGCGTACAACCGAACAGTTGAAGATGATCGAACTTGCACCTGTGTCAGAGGTGATACTGGACGAGCAAGCCATTACGCGGTTTAGGCAAAATTACCGGATCGCATTTGGCGCTGCCGGCACGGATGATCCGCTATATGAGGCCGTCAGTGCAGGTCGCAAACATGCAGGGATCGAACATTGGCTTGGATTTTTTCAGGACAATCTGGAAACGCTGTTTGATTATCTGCCCAATGTAACTGTGACGATTGACGATCAGGTTGGCCCTGCGCGGGTGTCGCGATGGGACAGCATTGACGATCAATACGGCACCCGCATGCACGCGCTTGAACAAAAAGGCCGCATGGATAGCGTCTATAAACCTGCAGAGCCTGCGTTGCTCTATTTGGATGATTCTGCTTGGGACGCCGCTATTGCGGATCGACGTGTGCTGCAGTTTGCCCCAAACAAGCAGGCCACGGGCGTTGGTGTGATTGATGCGGGCGCGCGGACGGGGCGTAACTTTTCGCCTGAACGACAACAGGAAAGTATCAGTCTTTTCGGTGCATTAGCGGATCATATTCGTATAAAATTGGATGTGGGTCCAGTTGTCATTGCGTCTTATTCCGAAGGTGCGCGCGAGCGCCTTATGGGGTTGATCGAAGACGAAGGTCTGGCCGAAACTATTCAAGTTACTGATTTTTCACGCATCGGAAAACGCGGGCTGCATCTGGCTGTTTGGCCGTTGGAGGCTGGTTTTGAGGCGGACGGCCTAACCGTGATTTCCGAGCAAGATGTGCTTGGTGACCGTCTTATTCGTCAGACCAAGCGTAAACGCCGCGCCGAGAACTTTCTGTCAGAAGCAAACAGCCTGAACCCCGGTGACATGGTTGTTCACGTTGACCACGGAGTTGGGCGGTTTGTCGGGCTTGAGGTGATCACGGCATTGGGTGCGGCGCATGAGTGTTTACTGCTGGAATACGCAGAAAATTCAAAGCTTTACCTGCCAGTTGAGAATATCGAACTGCTATCAAAATTCGGTCACGACACAGGGTTGTTGGACAAACTGGGCGGTGGCGCTTGGCAGGCGAAAAAGGCCAAACTCAAGGACCGCATTCGCCAGATTGCAGAGCGACTTATCCGCGTGGCAGCCGAACGTGCGCTACGCACGGCGCCCGCATTGGACCCGCCAGACGGGCTTTGGGATCAGTTTTTGACGCGTTTTCCATATGTCGAAACGGACGATCAGTTGAGCGCGATTGACGATGTATTGGCCGATCTTTCGAGCGGAAAACCAATGGACCGATTGATTTGCGGCGATGTTGGGTTTGGTAAAACCGAGGTCGCTATCCGTGCCGCATTTGTAGCCGCTATGTCCGGTGTGCAGGTCGCAATTATCGCGCCGACAACTCTGCTGGCCCGTCAGCATTATCAAAGCTTCGCAGAGCGTTTTCGTGGATTTCCGATTAATGTCAGACCCTTATCACGCTTTGTTGGCACGCGTGATGCCGCGCTTACGCGTGACGGGATCGCTGATGGTACGGCAGATATCGTGGTTGGCACACATGCGTTGATGGCCAAAGGCGTGAAGTTTAAGAACCTTGGTTTACTGGTCATTGATGAAGAGCAAAAATTTGGTGTGCAACACAAAGAACGCCTAAAACAATTGCGCACAGATGTACATGTTATGACATTAACTGCGACGCCTATCCCACGGACATTGCAGCTTTCTTTGTCGGGCGTGCGTGATCTTTCGATCATCGGAACACCGCCAATCGACCGGCTTGCGATCCGGACTTATGTGTCTGAGTTTGACACGATTACGGTGCGCGAGGCGCTGCTGCGCGAACATTACCGTGGCGGCCAGTCGTTCATCGTGGTGCCGCGTATTACGGACATGGCTGAAATGGAAGATTTCCTGAGACGCGAAGTTCCAGAGGTGTCGTATATTTCCGCAACAGGTCAGATGGCGGCGGGCGAGTTGGATAACCGTATGAACGCGTTTTACGACGGCAAATACGATGTGCTGTTGGCCACAACGATCGTTGAATCCGGTCTTGATATTCCGACAGCCAATACGATGATCGTGTGGCGTGCCGATATGTTTGGCCTGTCGCAGTTATACCAAATTCGTGGCCGTGTTGGGCGATCTAAGACGCGAGCCTATGCGTACTTGACCACAAAACCGCGCCAAAAGCTGACGGATACCGCGCAGAAGCGTCTGCGCGTTTTGGGCGCGATTGATACGCTTGGTGCTGGTTTCACGCTCGCATCCCAAGATTTGGATATACGCGGTGCGGGCAATCTGTTGGGCGAAGAACAATCAGGGCAGATGCGCGAAGTTGGCTATGAACTTTACCAACAAATGCTGGAAGATCAGATTAACGCGATCCGGTCCGGTGCCGCTGAAGGTATTATCGACGATGGTCAGTGGGCGCCGCAGATCAACCTTGGTGTGCCTGTGCTGATCCCTGACACATATATCCCTGATCTGGATGTCCGGCTCGGTCTGTACCGTCGCCTGTCTGATCTGACGACGAAGGTTGAGCTTGAAGGATTTGCCGCCGAGCTGATTGACCGTTTTGGCACGCTACCGCGCGAGGTGAATACGCTTGTGCTCGTCGTTCGTATTAAGGCGATGTGCAAAAAGGCAGGCATTGCCAAGCTGGATGCGGGGCCAAAGGGCGCCACGATCCAGTTCCATAACGATAAGTTTGCATCGCCGTCGGGCCTTGTGGATTTCATCAATGATCAAAAGGGCAAGGCCAAGGTCAAAGACAATAAGATTGTAGTTATGCGCGATTGGGCCAAGGAACGCGACAAGATCCAAGGCGCGTTTAACATCGCCCGTGATCTTGCCGTGAAACTAAAAGAGGAAAAGGCGAAGGGTTAATCTTCGCCTGGTCGTTTGATTTTGGTGGTGAGCCATAGCCCAAGGATTACGCAAGCAAGCGTACCAATGGCCATTGGCAGTGGTGTCCCATTGAATGCCAAACCAATGGGCGCCGCGATGATCACGGCACCCACGGTCGATAAGGCTGCGATAATCGAGGCTGCGATCCCTGCAATGTGACCCACTGGTTCCATTGCCAGGGCGTTCAGGTTGCCGATGGTTAGGCCGGCCTGCATAAACACGCCAATTGTCCAGACCACGAACATGCCAAACGTGAGCCAATATGGACCGCTTGCCAGTGTAATTAAAATGAGCAGACTTGTCAGAGCAATTTGTCCGATGAACGTCATTCGGATAATCGCGCGCATGCCCAAGCGTCCTACATATTTCGCATTCAGAATGCTTGCGGAAGTTGCTATAATTGCGATCCCTCCGAACCACAGATGAAACACATCGCCTTGACCGTAAGTTACGTCAAACAGTTGTTGCGTTGATGATAGTGACGCAAACAGGCTCCCAAATGTAAGTGTTTGGATCATGATAGATAAGCGCGTCGTGCGGATCGAAAATACCTCTTTGGTGCCAGCGACCAATGATTTGAAGTCGAGTGGGCGCCGGTCCGCGACGGCCAAAGTTTCGGGTTGCCGCAGCATGAGCCAAACGGCTGTTGAAAGACTGAATACGATGAAGGCCACAAAAATGGCACGCCAGCCAAAGCCGATGATAATGTAGTGCCCCATCGTTGGCGCAAGTGCGGGCACAAGCGCAAAGACCATCATCACAAAGGACATGATCCGTGCCATGTCGCGCCCACCGTAGATGTCGCGCACCATGGCCATGGCAACGACCCTTGGTCCTGCGGCCCCAACGCCCATGAGAATGCGGCTGATCAGCATCATCTCCATTGTTGTCGACGCCCATGCCATTGTTGTCGCAAGGATATAGAGCACCGCACCACCAACCATCACGGGTTTGCGCCCAAATGCATCAGACAGTGGTCCGGTAAAGAACGTGCCGATCCCCATGCCAAGCACGAAGCTGGTGAGGATAAGCTGAGCGCGGTTCAAATTATTTGGCGATAGCTCCGCTGCAATTTCGGGCAGGGCGGGCAGCATCGCGTCGATGGAGAACGCGATTGTGGCTGCAAGCATTGCCATAAGCGCGATAAATTCGGCTTGTGGCAGCCGTTTTGTCACTGGTTTCATGCGTCTGCTGCAATCTGTTCTTGGATGTCAGAGATGACTTTGACCCACATTTCGGGTGGCTGTGCGCCAGGTACGGCATGTTGCTGTGCGACGATAAATGTCGGCACCGAAGATATCCCCATTTTACGGCTGTGCGCATCGCGCTCACGGATGCTGGTCAGGTCTTCATCGGTGTCCAAAAGGCGGGTGACCATGCCTGCGTCCATTTCGGCAGTGTCTGCAATATCCGCAAGGACTTCGGCGCTACCAATGTCGCGCCCGTCGACAAAGTAGGCCTTAAACAACAGGTCCACGACGTAGGTTTGCCGCTGCTCTATGCCTGCCCAATGGATCAAGCGATGCGCGTTTATCGTGTTGGGCGTGGTCTTAATTGCCTCAAAGTTGATCAGTGCGCCGGCCTTTTCAGAACTGCTAACAACGGGTGCGTAGGCTTTGATCGCGGCTTCCTTGCCGCCAAACTTGCCTTCGAGGTAAGCGCGCCGATCCATGCCTTCAGCCGGCATGTCGGGGTTCAGCTGAAACGGGTGCCATTCAATGGTAAATGGGTGGTCGGGGAACTGCGTCAGCGCCTTGTCTAGATTAGCCTTGCCGATATAGCACCACGGGCAGATTGGGTCAGAGATGATATCAAGTTTGACCATTTGCGGTCTCCCAGTTTTGGCGCAGTACACGGCGCAGTAATTTGTTGTTCGCACCGCGTGGTAACGTATCGCAGGCAATGAAAAGGCGTGGGCATTTGTAGCCCGCAAGTCGGTCCGCACACCATGCGGTCAGTTGTTCGTTATCTAACATATGTGCGCTTGTGTAGAAGGCCGCAATGACGGTGACGTCCTTTTTTACCTGAACCGCACATGCGGCGGATTCAGCGATGTTTTCATGAGCGCAAAGTACCGTTTCAACCTCTATAGGGCTGACCCTGTAGCCGCCCGCGTTCATCATGTCATCGTTACGTCCTGCGTAGCTGATCGCACCATCGTCGCCCATAATGCCCATGTCACCCGTCATGAACCAATCACCGTCAAATTTCGCGGCGGTGTCTGCGTCTGCATTAAGATAGCCAAGCATCAAGCCTGCGTCGTCTTTGTGAATAGCGATCGTGCCGACGGTGCCACGTGGCACAGGCTGGCCGTTGTCGATGATCGCGACTTGGCGTCCGTCCTGCGCAAAACCTGATGCATGGGGTGGTGCAGGGTTTGATGGGCTGCCGGATATAAATGTCGAGCATTCAGACATGCCAAATGCTTCGTGGACGGCTGTGCCGGTTTTTGTCTGCCAAGCGTTCCGCGTGTCATCAGGCAGTTTTTCACCAGCCGACAGGCCATGACGCAAGGCGGGCATTGCCGGCATGTCGCTGCGTAGCAGTCGTCGGTAGACCCCAGGGGCTGCGGCAAAAAGCGTGGCGTTATGTTGCGCCATCAAGGCGGGCAGGGCGGCGGCGTCTGTCCCATCTGCGGGGATCAACGCGGTTGCCCCAATTGTCCAAGGGTCCATCAGGCCTGTCCCCAGCGTATATGTCCAGTTGAACGCGCCTGCGTGCAGCATCCGGTCACAGCGCTGCAATCCATACCAGCCATTCCACATCATTTGACGTGCATAAATGGCGCGGTGCGCGTGCACGACGGCGCGCGGTTGACCTGATGTGCCGGACGTATGGATGATGTAGGCGGGCCGATTGGGGTCACCCATCGCAAAGGCAGCGGGTGTCAGGGCGTAGAACGTCCGCAATGTATTGGGTGTAATGATCCGGTCAGTGCCGACCGCGGTAGCATCACTTTGGATGGTGGCCGCGGGGCAAATGTTGCCTGCGATTCGCTGGACTTCGGGTGGCGTCAATTGCGCGGAAAGCGGCACAGGGATCATGCCTGCAGCGATGCAACCAAGATAAGCGACCGGAAAATCCGCCAAATTCCCAAGCCGCAGTAAGATACGATCACCTGCGCACAGGCCCATATCCCAAAGCCCTTGGGCGGTACCGCACACGGCTTGGCCAAGCATGGCGTAGGTCCAATCTTCGGTCCTGTCGTTGTGCAAGATAGAGAGGGCGACTTTATCACCAAGCTGGTCCACATGGCGCAGAACATGCGCCGCCATGTTAAACGAGGCGGGGGCCGCTACGGGCGCGATTGGTGTGGTCAAAGAAAGCATGATCTATCGCTACGGCGCGGGGCGGATGGTTGCAAGCCCACGCCCTGCGTTCTATGACGCAACTATGTCAGACATTGATCCAAAAGATTTAATCCGTATCGCGCATGAAGACGGCACAGATGGGAAAGCCCAACCGCTTGACCTTGGTGCGCGCGTGCGTGAATTGCGGAAAGCCCAAGATTGGACGTTAGAGCAGGCGGCCAATCAAGCTGGGCTTGCGCGGTCCACGTTGTCGAAGATTGAAAACGGGCAGATGTCGCCAACCTATGAGGCTTTAAAAAAGCTGGCAGTAGGTTTGCAGATTTCGGTGCCGCAATTGTTTACCCCGCCTTCGCGCGATCAGTTGAATGGCCGGATGGTCACGACCCTTGCGGGTGACGGTGGTGAAAAGATCACGACGACCTATGAGCACAACATCCTTGCCAACACACTGACCGCCAAAAAGATGCTGCCATATCAGACCCGAGTGCGCGCCCGCAGTATGGATGATTTTGATGGATGGGTCCGCCATGACGGCGAAGAATTTTTGTACGTCCTGACCGGTAAAATTCAGTTGTTTACCGAATTTTACGAGCCAGTGACCCTAAGCCGCGGCGACAGCGCATATTACGATGCCTCGATGGGTCACAATGTCATTTCAATCAGTGCAGATGACGCGACCCTATTGTGGGTGACATCACTGGTCTGAATGGAACAAACGCGTCAGCACAAAATGTCCAACGACCAAGCCGACAATTTGCATGACAATGAACATCGCAATGTTGCTTGGCGCAATGCCTGCAAATGTGTCTGAAAACCCGCGCGCGATGGTGACCGCAGGGTTGGCAAAGCTTGTGGATGAAGTGAACCAATAAGCGCCCGTGATATACAGTGCGACAAGTGGCGGCACTGCGTCGACCTTGTGACGTAATCCACCAAAGATCACAAAAAGCAACCCAAACGTTGCGATGATTTCCGAAGACCATTGCGCAGTGCCTGTGCGCAATGTTGTGGAGGCTTGCATGATTGGCTGATCAAACATGAGATGCACCGCCCAAACCCCAAGGATCCCACCGATGATTTGCACCGCGATATAAGGGCCAACCATTTTCCACGCGTGTTCGCCACGAAAGGCAAAGGCCAGTGTGACGATTGGGTTGAAATGCGCACCCGACACGGGCCCAAGCGTTGTAATGATCACGTAAAGGATGCAGCCTGTAGCAATTGCGTTGGCAAGCAGGGCGATGGCGGTATTTCCGTCCGCCAAGCTTTCGCCCATGATCCCAGAGCCTACGACCCCGATCAATAGGAATGCGGTGCCAAGGCCTTCGGCGAATAGCTTTGTGGAATTAGAGGGTGCCAATTTGGGTCAATTCCTTGGTCAAAGTTGCTTGAGGCATATGCGCGATATCCAGCGCAAGAAACGCCATCGCACGTCTGTGCAATTGGTCATAGGCCGTTGTAAATGCGGTGTCCCAATCGGGCTCCGCTGCTGCAGCGGGGTCTTCGACCCCCCAATGCACACGGATCGGCGCGCCGGGCCAATAGGGGCATTCCTGTGCTGCGGCGGACCCACAAACAGTTATGACCACATCCATTTTTGGGGCACCGTCAGCACCAAACTCGTCCCAACTTTTGGACCTTAGTTGATCGGTGGGATAATCATTGGCATCCAAAAGGCGCACAGCCTGTGGATGGACCCTACCTGCGGGTTTTGACCCTGCTGAAAACGCAGTGACCCGCCCGCCGGAACGGTGGGTCATGATGCTTTCAAGCAGGATAGAGCGGGCGGAGTTACCAGTACATAAGACAAGGATGTTCATGATTGCTTTCGGTTTGTAATCTTTCGCCTGCCTAGATCAGCTTTGTAACAGCAGTATTACAAAACAACATCAACCGCGCCTAGAGCCAATCGCCCTGCGCCAACGGCTGCACCTCCTGCAACGCGCGCAACGGTGCAGGCTTGCAGTACGCCCAAAAGTGACGCCATCAAAATCAATTTTTTCATCTGTGTTCACTTTTCTTGATAAAAGGACCAGTGCTGTGGCCGGTCCATAATAGTTTATTGTTCATACCACCAAGCGTCCGGCTGCCAACCCGGCCAATCGCCAAAGATCGGCAGGTATTCTGGAAATTTCAGCTCCTTGCCTGAAGCGATCCGGCTAATGTTCCATTGATAGATTGGCAATACATACCGTCCAGCGGTGAGCACACGGTCAAGACCTGCGACGGCTGCGCGAAAATCATCTTGGCTGTCAGAATTCAACAACCGCCCAATCAACGCGTTTGCGGCCGCCGACTTCACGCCCATTAGGTTGCGCCCGCCAACTTCGTCTGCGCGTTCTGACCCGTAGTAGGCGTATTGTTCGTTGCCCGGAGACAGCGACACACTGCGCCGATAATACGTCATGTCAAAATCGTAGGCATCGGTGCGTTCTTTGAACTGCGCGCTGTCTGCTGATGACACCGATGGAGTTACGCCAATCCGCGATAGGGACTGGGTGAACATATCCATGATAGCGGCTTGTTCCGATACGCCGTTTTGCAAAAGGATCTCAAACGTGAACGGTTTGCCGCTTGCATTGGCAAGCACGCCGTCTTGCACTGTCCAGCCTGCGGATTCTAATTGTGCTAATGCCGCGCGGATACCAGCACGGTTTCGCTCTGATCCGTCAGATACGGGCAGGGCGTAGCCCTCGAGCGTACCCGGAAGCAGGTCGGCATTGAACGGCGCGAGGAATTCGGCAACGCGGCCCGTCGCTGGGCCAGACGTCATCGCCAGCGGTGAGTTGGACCAATAAGACGTGATGCGTGGTTGTTGGCTGCCGGTCATCGCCTCGTTGATGAATTCAAAGTTGAAGATTTGCAGCATCGCATCGCGGACCCGCCAATCAGAAAACACATCGCTGCGCGAATTCATCACATAACCCGTCATGCCTGATGGCCGTTCGTGGGGCAGGACCGCTTTGACGACCTCGCCGTTTTCTACACGCGGGAAGTTATACTGCCCTTCCCATTTGGCCACGTTGAATTCGCGCTGGGTATTGACCATGCCGACTTTAAACGCCTCGAATGCAGCGGTTTGGTCGCCAAAAAATTCAAGCCGGATTTCATCAAGGTTGCCCATGCCGACCTTAAATGGAATGTCTTTGGCCCAATAATCAGGGTCGCGCTGGAACGAGATAAACCGACCAGCCTCGAATTCGGCGATCCGGTATTCTCCCGATACAACAGGCACGATGCCGAGGCCGCTGTCGGCAAATTCCATGCCGTCCCATTGGGATTTTTTAAGGATCGGGCGCAAACCTGCGAGCAGCGCCAATTCCTTGTCTTTGATGTTAAAAGTAAAGCGGACCGAACGTGGGCCTGTGGCCTCAAGGGTTTCGACCTTGGCCCAGAAACCGCGATACCGACCGTGACCTTGCGTACCTAATGTTTCATACGACCAAATGACGTCTTCAACGGTGATCGGGCTGCCGTCGTTGAATTGAGCGCCCTCACGCAGTGTGAATTCGACCCACTCGCGATTCGGTCCAGTTTCAATCGATTCGGCGATAACACCGTAAAGAGAAAACGGTTCGTCCAATGAACGGCCCATTAAACTGTCACCTGTAAGATACCGCAACTGCCAGTGAACTGAGCCTTTTCGGATGTACGGATTAAGGCTGTCGAACGATCCGACATTCGCCGTCACCATTTTGCCGCCCGATGGCGCATCAGGGTTGGCATAAGGGAGATGCGCAAAATCTGGTGGTAGGGCCGGGTCACCATACATAGCTATGCCATGCTTTGGTTCAGCCAAGGCCACGGACCCCGCGATAATGATCGATGCCACGGCACCAAAACGCATCAACTGCGTGAAAAACTCTGGTTTCATTTTGGAAACAATCCCTTTGATCGCTGTAAAAGTTAGCTGTGACCGTAAAGAGGGTTTTATGACTTATCAAACTTTTAGCTTGGATGCAGGCGCGCAATTGCTTATACAAGGGCACTGCTCGATAGGTTTCTTGCCTGTATGAAACCTGCCTCAATAACTTTACGCCCGCCTTGTGCGGGCGTTTTTTTTGGGCTTTTGCGCAGTTTTTGGATATTTTGGACGTTACTGGGAGTCGGCTAAGAATCGGTTCTGCGCATAATGCGTTTATTGGTGTATTTTGCAGGTGCAGCAATTATATACGTCTCAACAATTTATCTCATAAAGGATAACCCCTCATGTCGTTTGCAGGAAAAACCGCTGTCATCACCGGATCAAATTCAGGCATCGGGCTGGGAATCGCGCGCGAAATGGCCAAGGCTGGTGTGAACGTCGTGCTTAATTCATTTTCTGACAGCGCTGACGACCACGCGCTGGCTTCTGGAATTGTAGCGGAATTCGGTGTTGAGGCTAAATACATCGCGGCTGATATGTCAAAATCTGACGATTGCCGCCGCCTGATAGTGGAGGCTGGTCGCTGTGATATCTTGGTGAATAATGTAGGTATTCAACACGTCGCCCCGATTGAGGATTTTCCGGCAGGCAAGTGGGACGCAATTATTGCGATCAACTTGTCATCCGCGTTTCATACAACGGCTGCTGCCTTGCCGGGCATGCGGATCAACGGCTGGGGCCGGATTGTTAATATTGCATCGGCGCATGGTTTGACCGCGTCACCGTATAAATCCGCATATGTTGCAGCCAAGCATGGCATTGTTGGCATGACCAAGGTTGTTGCTTTGGAAACCGCACAAGATCCGATCACTGCAAACGCCATTTGTCCAGGCTATGTGTTAACCCCATTGGTCGAAGCGCAAATCCCTGAGACCATGAAAGAATACGGCATGGACCGCGAGACGGTGATCAAAGATGTCATGCTCGCCCGCCAACCATCCAAAGAATTTGCGACTGTGGAACAATTGGGTGGCACGGTGAATTTCCTGTGCTCTGATGCTGCGGCGCAAATTACCGGCACGACTATTAGTGTTGATGGCGGCTGGACGGCCCTGTGATCAGCTGATCAGCTTGATCGCAAGCGCCCACATTAAGAGGCCGATCAAAACATCAAGGATACGCCACGCGCGCGTTGATTGCATCACCGGCGCGAGCAGTCGTGCGCCATAGCCGAGGCTAAAGAAGAACACGTAAGACGATAAAATTGCCCCAATACCAAACAGATAGCGGTCAATATTCATGTCGTATTGTGTGGAGATTGCGCCGATTAGCCCCAGAGTGTCGAGGTAAACATGCGGGTTCACCCAAGTGAACGCAGCCCCCGTCGCAAGCGTCGCCCACAGCCCTGCTGATTGCCCAGAAAGCTGGATATTGTAGTCTCCTTGATATGCAGCCCATAGCCGCATTGCCCCGTACACACTTAGGAATGCAGCGCCGCCCCGAGCCATAATGTGCGGTAACAGTGGTGCCTGTTCGACGATAATGCCAAAGCCAAACACACCTGCAGCGATTAGCAGCGCGTCAGACGTCGCGCACAGCAGGCACAGCCAGAATATATGTTGTCGTGCTAGTCCTTGACGTAGCACAAACGCATTTTGCGCCCCAATCGCGAGGATCAGCGCAAAGCCAGTTATAAAGCCTGTGCTGATCGGGCCGATCACGGGGCAGGTGGCTTGGTCGGGTCTTTGCCATTGGGATAAACCAGCCCTGCAGAGATCACGAGTTTGGCCGCGTCTTCGACGGTCATGTCCAATTCTTTGACGTCACTGCGCGGCAGGAACAACAAGAACCCAGATGTCGGGTTGGGCGTCGTGGGCAAAAACACCGTAGCGATATTTTCGCCGTTAGAGATTTTTGTGCGTACTTCGCCGCGCGCGTTGGTCGAGATGAACGCGATAGCCCAAATTCCTTTGCGCGGATATTCGATCAAGCAAGCCTTATCAAATGATGTGTCGCGCTGGGAAAACACGGTTTCGGCGATTTGTTTGACGCCGTTATAAATTGAGCGGACGACGGGCATCCGTTCGACCATGCTTTCGCCGAACCGCAACATGGATCGGCCCAAGATGCCTTTGCCGATCCAGCCAACCAGTATTGTGAACACCAAGAAAATGACGACCCCAATTCCGCGCACATTGACGCGGATCAAATCGCCGCCCTCGGAGCGGAAAAAGCGGTTAACAAGTTCCTCGGGTTGGTAATAATTGGGGATAAACGGCCAAACCCAGCTATCGATCCAGCCGACAACCGACCAAACCAAGTAAAGCGTGAGCCCAATCGGCGCAACAATGATGAGGCCCGCAAGAAAGTTGCCCCGCAGCCGCGTAATGATGCCGCGCCGTATCTTTTTGCCGTCGTCAGTGAAGTGATCCATCGTCATCCGCCAATTACGAAACCGTTAACTGCCATTTAGGCAAAGATGTCTGTCCCGACAAGGTTAACCGCTTTGTTTCACCATTTCACCAGCAATTTTGGTTGCCAGCACAGCGTTATTGCGCACCAATGCGATGTTTGCGACCAATGACCGTCCCTCTGTTAGTTCGAATATGCGCCCGAGCAGGAATGGCGTGACCAATTTCGCGCTGATCGATTGGGCGTCTGCTTCTGATAGGGCTTGTGCGATGACTGGTGCCAGCACGTCAGCGGGGATTTGTGCGTCGATTGGGATTGGATTGCAGATGAGTTGACCGCCGGACAGACCCATCGCGGTGCGGGTGATCTGTGCCGACGCGATCTGTGCAGCAGTATCCATGCGCAGTGGTGTGGCAATGTCTGATACAGCCGACCAAAACGCAGGCAACATGTCTTGCCCAACGGTGATGACAGGCACGCCAAGGGTCTCAAGGACTTCGTAGGTTTTTTCCAGATCCAAGATTGCTTTGGCCCCAGCGGCCACAACGGTCACAGGTGTTTGTGCCAATTCGTTGATGTCCGCGGAAATGTCAAAGCTGATTTCTGCGCCACGATGAACGCCGCCGATACCGCCAGTTGCAAATACGTGGATACCTGCCAGATGCGCGGCAATCATGGTGGCCGCAACTGTTGTTGCCCCAGTGCCGCCCATCGCAATGCAGGCCGCAATATCTGCCCGAGACAGCTTTGCCACGTCGGTTGCTTGGCCAAGCCCGTCAAGCTGATCGGCCTCAAGCCCAATGTGCAGCGCACCGTTCATCACTGCGATGGTGGCAGGTGTTGCCCCACCATCGCGCACATCTTGTTCAACGATCCGTGCCGTTTGAATGTTTTGCGGGAACGGCATGCCGTGGGTGATGATCGTGCTTTCAAGCGCCACAATAGGGGTTCCAGCGGCGCGCGCTGCCGCGACTTCTGCGCTGAATGTCATAGGGAAGGTCATAAAGGGGTTTCTCCGGATACGTAAATTGCGGCGGCGTTGCCTGCGCGGGTCAGTGCGGCCATGCGGTCCATGCCTTGGGCCTCTGACGCGATGTGGGCGGCCATGAATGTGTCGCCAGCACCTGTCACGCGCGTAACCAACACGGCGGGCGGTGTGTGGCTGATAATATCTTCTGCGGTTCCCTCAGAGGCCGCATTGCCCCCGTCGGTGACCAGCACCCGGTGCGCCCCACGTTTAAGCAGACCCGCTGCCCCGTCATGTGACATTGAAAATTCGGTTTGGCACAGCAGGCTGGCCTCTTCCAAGTTGACATAAAGCGTCGCGGTTGGGTGGTCCATAAGGGCCAAAAGTCGCGCAGCCTTACCTGGCGATGCGGGGGCGACACGCAGATCAGCGCGCTCAAACAGCGGCGATTTGGCGATTGTCTGGAGCAATTCTTCGGTCAGGTTGCCGTCCAATGCGACAGGTCCGGTAAAAGGCGCGTTTGCGGTTCCCAGCCGCCCATCGCCCATGGCGCGCAGGATTTTGTCGCCTGATGCCTCGAGCGAATGCGCGTCGGCGATCGCTGCAACCAAACCGTTGGCACCCTCAATGGCCATATAGACATCCGTGGGCAGGTCAGCGGACCGGTAAAGGTAATCGCAGATCAGTCCCATACGCTGTGCCTCGGCGACCAGCTCATTGCCTTCCGCGTCGCGGCCAATGGCAGATAACAGGGCAGGTTTCATGCCAAACCGGCGCAGGGTCATCGCAATGTTCATCGCGACGCCACCCGGCAGGCGTGTGATCCGGCCCGGCACGTCAGAGCCGACGCGCATATGGCTCGCTGCGCGACCAATCACGTCCCAAAGGACGGACCCGATGCAAATAATATCAGTGTTGTGTGTCATGCATCGCTTTTGACGAAACACACGGGCGGGCGCAAGTCAGGGTGCCATGAAAGTCAGGTTTGCCCAAAGCGTTTCCCATGCAGCCCCAGTGTCAGCGGCCAGTTGCACGGCTGGTTCGCGTAACACAACTGCATCAAGCATATACGAATACCCCGATTTGACCGGAACAGTCGCGATGCCTTGATCATCTGTACGCACCAAAAATATGTTGGCAACGTCGTCTTGGTTTTTTTCAAATACCTCGATCTGTTCGTTGGCGCGCACATCTGTCCGGTAGAACAACTGAACACGCACGCCAACAGATAAATCATCGATGTAAGGGTTGGTCAGTGCAACGATCTCGGTTTCTAATCCGACCCGTTTATCCGCACCTGCCGCGCTGCCAACACCGATTAAGGTTTTGGAATACCGCGAATAGACTTCTTTAAAGTTCTCAAGCGGGAAACCGCGCGCCTCGTGGGTTGCCAACTGATCACCAAGATCTTTGTGATCCAAAAAAATTTGGAACTTTTCCCAAGTCTCGTATGACACGTCAGAATTGCGCGCCTGATAGGCAACAATGTTCAACCCCTCGGACAGGGGCGCCTGATCAAGGGCAGGGCTATCGCCGATTCGGCTGGTGACTTGCTGACTATTGCCACCATTGAAAGTGATGAAATGGGTAAACCGCTGCGGCACAAAAGGAAGTTTGACACCTTTAAAGTCCTGCCCGTTGACAATATGAGCAGTCAGATTACCGTCTGCTTCAACCTGATACGCCAATGGCTCGAGCCAAAACTCGTGTGCTGCCGCTGGAGCCGCCATAAGACCAATAATGAAAGCAATTTTCCGCATGATGCCGTCCTTTTCTGTTAGCCCCAAACTGTTCTTTGCCCGCCTATTGTCAAGCGCGGTCCTGATTTGGATCACATCCTTGTCACCCGTGTCAGCACATGAGGTCCTGCCATCCATCGCGGATATGACCCAAGAGGGCGACAGCCTGACGTTTGATGTGCGGCTCAATTTAGAAAGCTTTATCGCGGGGATCGACCAAACAGAGGTTATTGATACCAATGCGGCCCCACAAGCAGAAACCTATGACGCGTTGCGCGCGCTTAACGCTGCTGATCTTAAGGCACGTTTTGCTGAATTTTGGCCCCAGATGGCGAGCAAAGTCATGGTTTTGGCTGACGGTGTTGTCGTGATCGCTGAAAACCCCACCCTAAGCGTTGACCCTATTGGCGACACAGAAGTTGTGCGCGCATCTAACCTGTCATTCACGGCCGTGCTTCCCGCTGGGGCACAATCAGTCCAAGTCGGCTGGGCGCCTGAATTTGGGGTATTGGTCTTGCGTCAAATGGGCGTCGATGCGCCATACGATGGCTATTTAGAAGCTGGCGCAATGTCAGATCCGATTGCCCTAGCAGGGGGCGATCAAGCCAGTGGGTGGCAAACGTTTGTGCGCTATATTCCTATCGGGCTTGACCATATCGTGCCAAAGGGGCTTGATCACATCCTATTTGTGCTTGGTCTGTTTTTCCTGTCAGCCCGTATGCGCCCGCTGCTGACCCAAGTATCGCTGTTCACATTGGCGCACACAATCACGCTGGCACTGGCTGCGCTTGGCTATGTGGTCGTACCAGGCAGCTTTGTTGAACCATTGATCGCGGCATCAATCGTTTATGTCGCCGTCGAAAACATCTTTATGAAAAACCTGAGCCCTTGGCGGCCTTTTGTCGTGTTTGGATTTGGCCTACTGCACGGCCTTGGTTTTGCGTCCGTGCTTGCTGAATTCGGATTACCTAAAAGCGCGTTTGTACCTGCGTTGATAGGGTTCAACATCGGCGTTGAAATTGGCCAACTTGCGGTGATCGCAGTGATGTTCCTGTGCGTCTGGCAAGTTTTGCGCGTGGACCGCGGCAGCAACGAGGCCTTTCAAGGCAAGGTGCTTTACGTCGTGTTGGGCGTTGCCGCCGCAGCACTTATCTGGCTGAACCCAAGTGTTACCAGCACAGCGATTGAAAACCCAACGTGGTTATTCGCGGCCCCGCTGCTTGCCATCTTCTTGTTGTGCTTTGGATCAATACAACTGCGCGACCAGGTCGATGCTTACCGCAAGATAGTTGCCGTTCCGGCATCCGTTGCGATCGCATTTGTAGGTGCATATTGGTTCATTGAACGGGTATTTCTATAAATTTCGCCTCGCTTTATTGAAAATACTCCCGCCAGAGGCTCGACCACTTGCAACCCCTACAGGCTTCGGCTAATTGAACCTCACTAAATCCCCAAGCGGGGGCGGGTAGATCGGGGAGAAATCCCGTTATGTCCACCGGTTGGCGCATTAGCGTCGATACCCCCGCCCAAGGTCAAACCGGAAAAGGATTACAAACATGGCTCTTCCCGAGTTCACCATGCGTCAGCTGCTTGAAGCTGGCGTTCACTTTGGCCACCAGACCGCGCGCTGGAACCCAAAGATGCAACATCACATTTATGGCAGCCGTAACGGCATCCACATCATGGACCTGACACAGACAGTTCCAATGCTTGATCAAGCGTTGAACGTGATCCGTGACACAGTCGCCAAGGGCGGCCGTATCTTGTTCGTCGGCACCAAGCGTCAGGCCGCAAAGCCAGTTGCAGATGCAGCTGAACGTTGCGCACAATACTACATGAACCACCGTTGGCTTGGGGGCACATTGACCAACTGGCAGACTGTTTCCAAGTCCATCCAGCGCCTGAAGGCGATTGATGCGGCGTCCGAGAACGGCTTTGACGGTTTGACCAAGAAAGAACGTCTTGGCATGGAACGTGAGCAGGGAAAACTGCAGGCGTCTTTGGGCGGCATCCGCGAAATGGGCGGTGTACCTGATCTGCTTTTCGTCATCGACGTGAACAAGGAAACATTGGCGATCGCAGAAGCTAAAAAGCTTGGCATCCCAGTTGTGGCGATTGTTGACACCAACTGTTCCCCAGATGGCATCGATTACGTCATTCCAGGCAACGACGATGCGGCACGTGCTATCGCACTTTACACCGACTTGGCTGCACGTGCAGCGCTTGACGGTATGTCCGCTCAACTCGGTGCAGCTGGCGTTGACATGGGTGCAATGGAAGAGTTCGCTGAAGAAGTTGTTGCTGACGAGGCTGCTGCTTCCTAAAGCGGCGCCATTTGGCAAAACTATCACGAGGCGGGGGTAACCTCGCCTCGATCCAATTTTGAATTTCCTCATACGGAGTAGAGACATGGCTATTACCGCTGCAATGGTAAAAGAACTGCGCGACAGCACAGGCGCAGGCATGATGGACGCTAAAAAAGCGTTGACTGAAAATGCTGGTGACATGGAAGCGTCTGTCGATTGGCTGCGCACCAAAGGTTTGGCAAAAGCTGCTAAGAAATCCGGCCGAACGGCTGCGGAAGGTCTTGTGGCTGTTGCTGTTAAAGGCGGAAAAGGTGTTGCTGTTGAAGTGAACTCCGAGACCGACTTTGTAGGCAAAAATGCTGACTTCCAGAAGATGGTTGCTGGCATTGCTGAAGTTGCGCTTGGCACATCCGACATCGACGGCCTAAAGGCTGCTGATCTGGACGGCAAAACTGTTGAACAGACTGTTATCGACGCAGTTGCGATCATCGGCGAAAACATGTCGGTCCGCCGCATGGCTGTCGTTGAAGGTGCATCTGTTGTGAACTATGTCCATAATGCTGCTGCACCTGGCATGGGCAACATCGGCGTTCTGGTTGCACTGTCTGGCGACAACGAAGCATTTGGCCGTCAGGTTGCAATGCACATCGCTGCTGCAAACCCAGTGTCCTTGTCCGAAGCTGATCTTGACGCATCTGTTGTCGAGAAAGAAAAGACTGTTCAGATGGACATCGCACGCGAGTCCGGCAAGCCAGAAGCTGTGATCGAAAAAATGATCGTTGGCCGCATGAAGAAATTCATGGCTGAAGTTACATTGCTCAACCAGCAGTTCGTTGTGAACCCTGACGTGACAGTTGCACAGGCTGCAACCGATGCCGGTGTCGAAATCACTGGCTTTGTGCGTCTTGAAGTTGGTGAAGGCATCGAAGTTGAAAAAGAAGACTTCGCTGCTGAAGTAGCAAAGATGAACAGCTAAGCCTGTTAATCTAAAACGAAATTGGGCCCGTCTGAGAAATCAGGCGGGCCTTTTTCTTGTCGTCAACACACCGTAAACCAAACACAATGTCCAACGATATTGCGCAACAGTTCGAGTTGATCACAATTTTAAGTTGATTTAACGAGGACGAATTTTAGATGCAAATTACAACCATTTACGACACTGGAAACCAGTTCAGCTGAGACCAAAAATCGACCAGCTATGACAATTTCGGTTTCATCGAACTTGTCGGTTACGTCTATGACAATGGCGCGTCGTCAATCCAGCTATATGAACTCGGAAATCTCTATTCATTACAGATCACAGATGCACGCCGATGGCGGCACAGCCACTGTCGGTGGTGTTTTCAATTGGACAAGCCGCGGCATTAGGTCTGATGAAAATGGCGCAATGAACAGTCGCGGAACGCTTTATGACAACGGTGTTATGTCTACTGATTTGTTCAATCCATACGGCTGGCTCGACAGAACAATAATGAGCGATGACCAAGACAAGAAAATTTGGTCATCAATCTTCACTGATTATGATTTTGGCGTTATTAAGCAACGCCTTGTAACATACACAATGGTCTGCAGGTAAAAACCCGTTACCAAGACAGCAAAGTCGCGGCAGTGGATCGATTTGACTTAGGCGATGTCAAAAATTGAACAACACAAAGCGAAAGGTTCGACGCCAACGGTCAACGCGAGATGATCGTCACCGAATTCGATGCTGGCGCAGTTCATCTCACAATATTTGCCGATGGCGTTAAAACAAGAATGCTCGAGTCCGACGACGGTGACGTGTGTAATTGGGCCAATAAATCCCCGAGTTTCGATATATCTGGTGCGTTGACGGTCAAGTCGATCACGTAGAATGATGGTACAGTTCGTCACGAATTTTGGGCGGATGGGGCGAAAACGAGTATCGAACAACACGACACGCTTGATATCAAAGCTTGGTCCGAGATTGTGACTACTTACAGTGCGGCGGGTCTGCGCGACGTGAAAACCACCACTTTTGACAGTGGAATAGTAAGAGGTGAGCAATGGGTGGATGGGCAAAGTGTATCTATTGAAATCCAAGATACGTTGGACGTAAAAAATTGGTTCAGTAGTACCACCAACTATGATGCAACAGGTGCGATTTCTGAGCGTGTGACTGTCTTTGATAATGGCATAGAACGGGCTGAATCCTTTGGCTAAAGTGGTGTGCAGACAGCGATAATATCGGCGGATGTCGGCAACGCATTTGCATTGGATGCCAGAACGACCACAAACAATGCGGATGGTACAATTTCAACGCTTGGAACGGTTTTCGACAGCGGTGATCAGATCATTTTTGCATTTCAAACTGAGGACGGCCAACGCGATTGGCGACTCGAGGTTGACGGCGATAACAGCAGTGATTGGCTGTACCGCGTGACCGAATATGACGTCGATGGAATCAACCCCATTGTGACAACATATGACACGGATGCGGCCCTGCCAGAGCTATACGTAGGCTATGCGCTCGTTGAATTGATTTAGCAAAGCTGCGGCATCGGTGGCATCGTTCGGTCTTGGGATTGACAGGAGAGTTACGATGCCGCCGTGCCGCGGATTGGCTAACCTGATAATTGTCAGGGATCCAACCCGCTATTTCCAAGCCTTAGGCCACCACTCACGGAACATGTTAATGGTGGCATTGATATGCAATTAGCAAAAATTGGGTATTCCATGCCTTTTTTTGAATTCCTTGTTCTCTTAGCTAAATATCAACAACAAACATCTGGTTGTAGAATGCAGCTTTCATCACCGCTTGGGCTGTCGTGTCTACATCCAGCGCTTCACGCGCTAAGCGCAGGTGCTTTTCAACTGTTGCCGCAGTCAGTTCCAATATCACCGCAATGTCTTGCGTGGTTTTGCCGTCGCCGACCCATTGCAGAACTTCGTTTTGGCGCTTGGTCAATCTGCGCAGACCTGAATTGGGCAGGGTCAACAGCTTGAGGTGCATTACGTTGTTTGCCACGATCAGCGCATTACCGTGG
>Ga0115005_10000310_pt1 | contig 37105 bp, 30 predicted proteins | sample ArcOceMetagenome_FD_87163 | JGI IMG/M metagenome (GOLD analysis project Ga0115005, IMG submission 87163) | Marine eukaryotic phytoplankton communities from Arctic Ocean - Arctic Ocean - Greenland ARC118M Metagenome | ecosystem: Environmental > Aquatic > Marine > Oceanic | place: Arctic Ocean... | reverse complement strand
ATACAAAAGCCAATAGCAAAGCTTTCTATTGATTTATTCAAAAGTAGAAGACACAATTGGTTAAAATAAGCAGGTCGCTACAATGAATAACATAGTTGAGGTGTCATCAACGGCAATTGATCTATTAGCAATTTCAGCATCTATTGATGTTATATGTAACTATTACGTCCACAGAGACATTAATCGCTACATATTTATTGCCATCATATATTCCACTAGGACTTCACTCCAGTTTTCAGCAATAACCATAACTGTTTACACATATTCAGATGAAGCTCCCAAGGTATAAACGCCTTGTACGTAAATTTATCACCTCCACCATCTTTAGCATTATCGCCCGTTCCTTCAAAAATGGTGTTTTAGCAGAAAATTTGCTTTTTCTATTTCAGGCCTTAACGCTGATTAATGTGCTGTTATCACGGTTAAATAATTAACGTTAGTTGGTGAATTTTCATTATCGTATCGACATTGGCTTGTTATAACACACGAAAACCTTGGTTGTTCTGATAAAATCAACCACCTAATCCCACTTGTCCATGATTTTTCTGTACAGTGCTGAGCTCACCGAATAATTAAAAGCGTTTAACGACAGTGTAATTATGGATAAATAGTACTTATCGCGCTATTTGAATTTCTCTATATTTCATATATAGAATTTTTAAACGTTCATACTCAAAGGCTGAACCTGAAGAATAATATCTAAAAGGCAAATTGGCACGGGCATCGATACTGCTCAATAGTGATAAAAACATTTCTTCATCTCCTTCCATTCCTAGCTCTTCAATTACTGTCTGAAAAGCTAACATATCTAACGCAGCCCCTGTTGCATCACGAAGTGAAGACGGACCTAATAGTGGCAATACTAAATAAGGCCCAGAATTAATTCCCCAGACCCCCAATGTTTGACCAAAATCTTCATTTTGTTTATCTAATCCAAGAGGAGTAGCTACGTCAAAAAAACCCAAAGCACCTAAGCTTGCATTAACGGCAAATCGGCTAAAAGTTTCAGCAGCAACGCCCACCTTAGCTTGTAAAATAGAGTTAATAAAAACAGGGATTTCCCCTAAGTTACTAAAAAAGTTGTGAATACCTACTTCTAAAACATCAGGAGTTACGGCCTTGTAGCCAGCAACAACAGGTAAAAGTACATATTCATCTGCTTTAGCATTAAAATAATACATACGACGATTAAATCCTTCCCAAGGGTCATCATATTCACTGGTAAGTGTTTTTTCTGCATAACCGGTAGGAAGCGTCACTCTAGGTTCTTGCGTATTTCCTTCTAAATAAGGTACCGATGAACAAGCGGTGAGTAGGATAACCGATAAGATTAAAAGGATTCGTGTTAACAATTGATTAAACGACATCATTATTCACTTCCTTGGAATTGACTGTTCATATACTCAACAAAGCTTACTCTATCCATGTTTCCACAATGCCCACCACGGGTAAATATTTGCGCCCGTGAACCAAAAACATCTTGCAGATATTCGACCTCACCCTCAGCTAAAATAATGTCATCTGCATTTGTCACTAAACTTATTTTTTCTGAATGTCGTAAATAGCTTTCAATATTTTTCAATCCCAGTTTTGCAATAAGTTCTTCTCTCGTTAAATTGGGATGATTTTCTTGTTGCCAAGGAACAACGACTTTTTCAAAATATTGACCAAAAGTAACGATATTGGACCTGTGCATAGCGTTTGTAATACTTTCAAATTTAGTGATCTTATGATTTTTATAGATAAGACCCCCAAGGTTATAGCTAACGTCTAATGCAAATAACATATCTGATGATGACATTCTAAATGATGCACCAATTAATAACTCTAACTCTTCTTCTGATAGCTCCGCATCTTTGAATAAAGCGTAAATAGAGCCATCAGAAAATGCTGATGATTGTTGTTCTGCATAACTTTGAGCGAATGCCGAAAATATATCATCAAGCATAGCTGATGCGGCATCCCGTCCACCGTCCTTTAAGTCCAAATAGCTATCAAGAATAGTCACTGAATTGTATAAACTTACTGGTGGGTTAATCAGCACAACTTTTTTAAAATTAAATATTTTTTCGCTTTCGTCTAATTTAGAAATATAAGCCGCATGAGCGCCACCTAAGCTATAACCGGTTAATGAAAAGGATGTTGCTTCAATATTATTTTCAACAACAACTTGCTGATAAACCTTTTGCATTACCCCATAGAGATTTTGAGCATCTTTTGACAAAACGCCAGGAAAATCAGTTGTAGAATCTAGGTTAATAATGAAATTAGAATAAGTCGGTGAAGAAAGAGAAATGACATGATAGCCTTGTTGGAATAATGTCTTTTGTAAGCTAATCATCTTTGAACTATTATAGCTTGCGCCAGTTCCTGCAATAACAAAAACTAACGGCGCTTTTTCTGCCTGTTTTATCAGTGAGTATTTCATTTTGTTGCTATACCAAAACACTTCAGGAATTGACGCAATTAAACGCAACTCTATTTCTTTTTCAACCGTAGGAATACGTTTAGGTAATATCGCTGCAGCTTCTTGACAATACCCTGTAACCGTCGCCTGATAAGGAGTGTAATCTATGTCACATACATTTGCTTTTACTTCAAGAAGAGGTTGATTGCTCGAACTACATGCGATTAGAAACAACACGATAAATACGATGATAAGCCGCACTAGCTATCCTTAGTCATTAAAAATATTTTTCATTAGATTAAATATGATTATAACCGAAAGTTTGTCTGCATGGCTATTTCGCTTTAACGATATTCAATATTAACATTCATTACACCTATCATTTTTTTGTTATTAATCATTCACTTTATTTCTTTGATATATCAAGTAATAAGCTATAAAAGCACTATATATACTAAAAAAAACACTTCTTTTTTTTAGTATTTGCCTATAGTTAATATCTATTAGTCGTGATTTAAAATAATAAAAATATTAATTATCTGGAATAGGTTATTTAATGAAAATATTTATAAAATGGATGTTATCACTTATATTCACATTCAGCATATTATCTAACACTCATGCTTATAACGGGGAAGACATCACCAATATAGTGATTGATAACTCATTGATTAGCCATTGGGGAGATTCAGCATTAACCTTTGATGCCTTACCTAAAAGTTATGATTTAGAAGCATTAGGCTTTCCTATTTCAAGTGACAACATCAGTTCTCTCACTCCTCATTTTTTGAAAAAAACTGAGATTAACCAAATAAAAGTAATGTTTGATGATCACAATTTTAGTGCCCAGAGTGGATTTTCAAACAAAGTGGATAACAACGTTGATAAGCGTGTATATTTTATTAAAGGCAGCTACAAGTTGCTGCAGCAAGATAACTTTAGCTTATTTTTAACCGCTAAAATAGAGTCACTAAATGAGCAGTCTATATATCAGTTTTATAGTGATGACTTTGTTTCACACGATGCACTTTACACAAAAATTAGCGGTTCAAAATCTTATGCTAGATTTGAGATACTAGGGCAGTACTCAATCAGTAATAATTGGCATTTAACGGGAGGTCTAACATCTATAGCCCATGAAGGTTCATCCAATAATCAGCCCCTTTATGATATGAATAAAGAACAAGTGGCATTGTTTGGTACGACCTACACCTTCTAAACGTTTTTATTGGTGAAACACGATTCACTGGTGATTATATTTATTTTCTAATCTTTCACTAAAAAAACACATCTATTTTCTTTTACGTTTTTATCTTTTTTAACGAAAATTTAATGATTTAACTCCTGATCACTTTTAACTTAACGACCGTTTGAATAACAGGATGAATTATTGGGTTTATCGCTTTATTAAGAATAAAAAAAGCGCTATCAAAATATTGAAGCGCTTTATTTACTCTTACATTTTTACTTATTCTCGATTATTAAAATAAACTTTCATCCATATCGAACATGGTATCGCAACCTGCTTTGATGGAGGCAATAAGTGATAAACGACGTGGCAATAAACGGGCGAAATAATAACGCGCTGTTTTAATTTTACTTTGATAAAATTCATCACTTGATCGACCTTGAGCTAAAGATGATTCAGCCATTTTAGCCCATACAAATGCCATTGCGGTGTAACCAAACACATGTAAATAATCGTTAGCAGATGCGCCTAATTCTTCAACATTTCCTTGTGCGGCAACAAGCACATGTTGAGTTAGTTCAGCTAAATCATTATTGGCATCTTTTAAAGGTTTAATAAATTCGTTCATATTATCAGCTGATGTTTGCTCAATGTATGCATTTACTTCATCAATAAATACCTGCATTAATTCACCTTTACTCGCTGCTACTTTGCGCGCTAATAAATCCATCGCTTGAATACCATTTGTGCCTTCGTATATTTGTGCAATACGAACATCACGAACAAGTTGCTCTTGTCCCCATTCGCGAATATAACCATGACCACCAAAGATTTGCTGTCCAGCAACGGTATTGTCAAAGCCTAAATCGGTAAAGAAAGCTTTTGCTAAAGGTGTCATTAATGCTGACAAACTCTCGCCCTTCGCTTTAAATTCGCCTTCACCATACGTTGCCATATCGAGGGTCATTGAAATATAAGTAGATAAGGCTCTTGAACCTTCAGTTAATGCTTTCATGTTCAATAACATACGACGAACATCACCATGAACTATAATAGGATCTGCTGACTTTTCTGGGTATTTTGCTCCAGAAAGTGAACGGCCTTGTAAACGTTCTTTAGCATATTCCAAAGCGTTTTGGTAAGAACGTTCTGCTGCACTAATACCTTGAATACCAACACCAATACGTTCAAAATTCATCATGGTGAACATACAAGCTAGACCTTTATTTTCTTCGCCAACCAAATAACCTTTTGAGCCATCAAAGTTCAGCACACAAGTTGCTGAAGCGTTAATCCCCATTTTATGCTCTATAGATCCACAAGAAACATGATTAAAATCACCTAATGATTCATCTTCATTCACTTGAAATTTAGGGACTAAAAATAGAGAAATACCACGTGGCCCTGCTGGAGCACCCGGTAATTTAGCCAGTACTAGATGTACAATATTTTCAGTTAAGTCGTGTTCGCCAGCCGTAATAAATATTTTAGTACCTGTAACAGAAAAACTGCCGTCTTCTTGAGGAACTGCTTTGGTATAAATCAATCCTAAATCAGTACCGGAATGAGGTTCTGTTAAACACATACTTGCCATCCAGTCGCCTGCATACATGCGAGTTAAATAACGTTCTTTTAATGCATCGGTTGCATGCTTAGCAATTGATAAACCTGCTCCAGCTGTTAGCCCTGGATATAATGAGAAAGCAATGTCAGCTGAACATAGCATTTCTTCATGTAATGCTGTAATGACTTTAGGCATGCCCATACCTCCAAACTCAGGTTCACCCCCTAAGCCTGACCATCCACCATCAGCATAAGTTCTAAAAGCTTCTTTATAGCCCGGTGCGGTCGTTACCGTTCCTTCGTTAAAACTTACCCCTATTTCATCGCCTTGGCGTGAAAGTGGTGCAATTTCTTGTTCAGCTATTTTTGCACATTCTTGTAAAATCGCTTGTGCTGTTTCTCGATCGACATGCTCTGATAACGTAGGCATTGACTGCCACATTGCTTCCATTGAAAAAACATCATAGAGCAAAAAATTCATATCTTTTAATGGTGCTTGATAGTCAGCCACGGTATTCTCCTAATTTTTTAATGTTACTTCAAATAACATTGTAATTTAACTTTTTAAACAATCATTTCAAACATGCGTTTGAATATAGCAAAATCTCCTTAAAAGTAAAGAGTGAACCACTAAATATTCATTGCTATATTGTTAATCGGTAATGGGTATGAAAAAAAAATACGCTAATGTTATATTAGGTGATAATTTAATTAATGATTTGATTATTCTTGATGGCACGACATATTTTAAACAATTTTTTTTACATGACTCTTTTTCTTTCAGTGCCCTATTTGGCGTTTGCCGATCAACTTTCCTTTTCCAAAAAAGAAGCAGGTGAAAGTTATCGATTCAATTATCAATGGCTTGACCATCAGGGAGATAATCAAAAGATAAACTTCTTACTTTCTAAGCGAGCAATGTTTGATCGTTTCAGAAACTTCAAAATTTTTAAATCTGAGATGGCACAATTTTCAATTAATAATGCTTTGCAAAAAAAGTTACGTACAGAGCCCATTGAAGGCGTGATGATTAATTTCAAAAAAAATAAAAGTAATGAAATGAGTATTAAAGGTAGAAGTAATCAGGCCATCAATGCCGCTTACGCCAAAATAAATGAGTTAAAACAAACATTAAACAATGAGTACTTAACGGATAACTATTATCAACAGTTTATAACTCATGATCAAACTAACGCAATAAAACCAGACCATACTCGATTTGCAAATATTGCTAGCGTTGATTTAAAATCCGTGAAACCAATAATTCTTGAAAAGTTTCCCATAAAGAACATACGAAAAATTACTAATTATATTTTGGGGTTTGTACAAAGTATTCCCTACGCTACTTTAGAATCAAGGGTAACCGCCTCTGGGGCAGGATTTAATCCGCCCTTAAAGCTATTATGGGAAAACCAAGGAGATTGTGACAGCAAAGTAACATTAACCGCTGCAATTTTTAGAACGCTAATGCCACGTATAAAAATGATTTTAGTCTTCATTGATAATCACGCTTTAATAGGCATTAATGTTCCTGTTGAATCAGAGGACCAAACGATTACTATTGATGGAATATCTTATGTACTCGCGGAGCCCACAGGACCAAGACTATTCAATTTAGGTGAAATAGCACAAGCGTCTGAACTAGCGATAGGTAATGGGCATTACACGGCAGAATTATTTCATCCCATAACGAACACCTTATCAAAAACTGAAAACATAAACACTAAAGAAACGGATGAACAGCAATATTTAGATAACAACTAACATAGTGACAATCATTAAAGCATTGATGCTAATTCAGAACATCTAAAATATTTGCAAGCAATAATTTAGCATTGACAGGTTTTGACATGTGCTTATTCATACCTGCTGCAAAACTTCTATCTTTGTCTTCTTGGCGAGCGTGAGCCGTCATAGCGATAATAGGTAAATGGGTAAATTCGTTTTGCCGACGAATATTTCTGGTTGCGGTTAACCCATCCATCACCGGCATTTGAATGTCCATAAGTACAACGTCAACCGTTTGATTCTTATCAGCCAATATTTCTAGTGCTTTTTCACCGTGGCCTGCAATAATGACATTTGCGTGCATCGTTTCTAACAGTGCTTTAGCAACGAGTTGATTAACTAAATTATCCTCAACCAATAAAACATTTATTCCTTTGAGGTGATTCATGTCTTTCGAATGAATATTCTGATCAATCCATTTGTCACTTTTTTCTTCAGCAGTAATTGCTTTCGTTGTTATTGCTGTAAATAGCTTACTGACAAAACTTCGATAAAGTGGATTCTCTAGTAATACATAAGAAAGCTTTAATACCTCAATGCGCTCAATTATTTCATAAGAGATCCCTTTTGCCATGGGATAAACTATTGCCAACAATAATTGGTTATCAATACAGCTTTGGTATATTTTTTCAGGTTCTTTCTTAATACTTTCTTCATCAATAATCACCGTAACATTTTCATTGTCTTTGTACTTTTTAAGATCTGACAATCTTGTAATATTGACGTGATTTATTTGATACTGTGATAAATTTTTGATTAATGACTTAGGTAATACTTGAGAGAAACTACATAACGTTAACGCCTTATTTTCAATAGCTTCATCCTCTTTAATAACGCTAAAAGGTAAGACAAAAGTAAAGATAGCCCCCTCTCCTAAGTCACTTTTTAATGATATCTCACCGGATAAAATATTTACAATTTGCTGACAAATAGATAAACCTAATCCTGAGCCTCCATATACACGTGTCATCGACTCATCTGCTTGACGGAACGCCTCAAATAAATGGCCTTGTTTCTCTTTAGCGATACCAATACCGGTATCAGCGACGATAAATCGTACAAAATTATGCGATTTATCTAAAGCATTGATGGAAGGAAATTCAGCTTTATCAGCCTTTTCGACACGAAGGGATATTTCACCTTGATGGGTGAACTTCATTGCATTATTAAGTAAATTGCTGAGTACTTGAACCACTCTCATATCATCAGTCAAGACAATATTAGGTACATTAAAATCAATATTAATTTTCAGAGATAATTTTTTCTCACTGATCATACCAATATTTAGCTTAACCGCTTGGTCGACTATGTGGTCAATACTCACCGGCATTTTGACAATAGACATATTGCCTGATTCAATCTTAGCTAAATCGAGTACTTCATCAACTAAATGTAACAATGAAATTGAAGCCCCTTCTGCATTGAGTAAGTGCTGTTTTTGCTCAATAGTTAAGCGTGTCCTTTCTAATAAAAATAACATCCCTTTAATTGCGTTAATCGGGGTACGAATTTCATGACTCATATTTGCTAAAAACTGACTTTTTGCTTGGTTAGCATGCTCTGCTTGGTTCTTTGCTTGCTCCAAAGCAATATTAGCTATGTATTGTGCTGTTGCATCTCGTACTAAATTAATAGTGCCAACTATTTCAGCTGTTTGACTATATAACTGAGTACTAAAAATCTCATAAGTATTAGTAGACGTCACAACAACTTGTGATAATCCTTGATCTATTGGTCGAGTTAACGATGCTTCAGACATTGAGGTTAAAGATCGTCCTAATTCATCATTGAGCACTTCATCACTACATTTACCCACAAGATCTAATGAACTCGCTTGAACAAAACTTTCAAACGCTTTGTTATAACCAATCATTTTCCCGTCTAAATCATTAAAAATAATGTAATCGGGAATAGCATCCATAACTGAACGTAATAAAACATAATCTCGTTGATGTTGTTCACTTTTAAGACGCAGTGCTTGAGTCTTCTCATTAACATGTATATCGAGAATACTGTTTTGATCTTTAAGCTGTTGTAATAACGTTCGGTTTTGTCCAAATATATCCTCAACAATTTTAAACCAATGTAACCAATCTGCGGGAGGTTTTACCTTACCCGGATCTCCTTGTGAGCAGTGTTCAATATGATTTATAAATTCTTTCGTGGGCTTCATGAATGTTTTGCGCGTTACTAGATAAATAATACTCATAAACACAAATAGCCCAAAAAACAACAAAATAAATATCACGATAAATCGGTTTAAAATAGGAGCAGAAAAATCTTGATATGGCTGGTATTTAAGTAAAACCCACCCATTGATAGGCAATTGATATTTTTGGACAAGTAACGTTCCAACTCTAAAACTGTCAGGAAAATTGTTAATGCTTCTGTAGGAGTAATTCACTAACGCTTTTGGCGAAATATCTTTCCAGGTAAGCTTTTTTGACAACGCTTTATTGTTAGCTGTTTTATGAATGAGGACATTATTTTTTTCATCTAAAAGCACTAATCCTTGATTTTGCTTTTCAATATTAGGAAGCCCTTCGCTTAAACTTGATAAACTAAAGTCCATTAGCACTGCACCTGCTAATGTCCGATTACGATAGACGGGGGTACCTAATGAGGAGCTCAAACCTTTCCCTGCTGAATCTAAATGAGGGGGTGACCAAAAGAAGTTATTATCGCCTGGTAGTAAGGTTTTAATCGTATTTATATTGTCATTATTTAAGTTTCTTTCTGAAAATCGCCAACTGTTTTTTCCTACCCAAGGATAAAGACTCACAAAGTTATTGAGCGATACGTAATAAAACCAATTAGATTCTTTTATCGTATTTTTAGCAATAATAAAGGCCGGCGTCAACGCGTTGGCCATCGCTAATTCTTGACGTTGTAACTCATCAAAATCAGCCACTTGACCTATTCCGGTAATATTCCCTCGGTAATGTTTACGGTGTGCGAATGAATCTCGACTATTTTTCTTTAAATAGAATTCATCACCATCCTGCTCAAGAGTTGGCGTTGTTGCAAGTAACTCTTCAGGAAAAGAGAGGTGATAATTTGCAAACTTTTTTAAACCTGCAATGCTTTTCAAGCCTAAAATAAGCGTATTTTCTAACTGTTTTGCTTGTATATTTAACGTGCGGAGCTCTCGAGTTTGATAAACATCTAACTCCGTAAAATATCGGTAGGAAGCGATTGAAATAGCAATGAGTGTTATAACAACAAATACCGCTAAAACAGAACGATTGTAACGACTAAATACTTGTTCTTTAGAAGATTTATCAAACACGGTTACAACCTTATATTCATTCTGACAGTTTTTATTTTTTGAGTTGATGCATCTTACTGAAAATACGCTTTGATAACTAGTCTGTAAGTTAAGTCCTTCAATAAGCATGCATAAAAAAGACTCTAAAACGAGCCTTTTAAAATCGACCTAATAGCGCTAAAAGTACTATAGATTTTCTTCAGCAAAGGAGGCTAATCGACTCCTTACCACCCCATTTAAATTAATGGTCGAACTACCAGGGAAATCTTTAAAACGTTCAACAATATAAGTAAGCCCTGAAGTAACGGCCGTTAAATAATTACTATCAATTTGAGCAAGATTGCCCGAACAAACGATCTTTGTTCCCTCACCACAGCGTGTGATAATAGTTTTCAGTTGCGACGCGGTTAAATTTTGACATTCATCGAGTAATACTAAAGAATTTTGAATGCTCCTACCCCGCATGAAATTCACTGATTTAAATTGAATATTGGCTTTTTCTATTATGTAATCAAGACTACCGTTCATATTTTCATCTTGTTTGTGTAACACTTCTAATGAATCAGTAATAGCCGCTAGCCAAGGTGCCATTTTTTCTTCTTCTGTGCCGGGTAAGAAACCAATAGATTCTGCAATTTCAGGGGTACTACGCGTTACAATTACTTTGTCGTAAAGACCACGTTCAATCACTTGTTCAAGAGCTGTTGCTAGTGCTAATAATGTTTTACCGCAACCAGCAGGCCCCGTCAAAATAACTAAATCTATCGTTGGATCTAGCAATGCATCCATTGCCATTCCTTGATAAATGTTTTTTGGATGAATACCCCATGCCTGCTTCGCCATTAGGCGTTCTTTACTTAAATCCATGACTGCAAGTTTTTCATCGTCCCACCCAACGACTTTGCCTGCAAAGCTCTCCCCTTCATCAATAAGGTATTCATTCATGTAAGTATTCGGTAATACATCACGCTTAATGTAGTGAGTGGTATTGCGACCTTCTGTTTCACTTTCGCAATCACTTACTAGTTGCCAAAAATCACCTTCAAACTTGTGGTAGCCTTTAGTTAAAAATTTAATATCATCAATAAGTTGATCTGTTCGATAGTCTTCTACAAAGGCTAAACCTGCTCCCTTAGCCTTCAAGCGCATGTTGATGTCTTTAGTGACAAGTACAACTTTAGAAGGTGATTTTTTTTCCTGAATATATAAAGCAGCATTAATAATACGGTTATCATTTTCATTGAAAGATAAACAACCTGCTTTCTGCTCTAAAGTGTAATCGTTAAAAATAGAGAGACTACCACTTGGGTGTTCATCATCATTTTGAGGTAATTTAACACCAGCCAGAACTTCTTCAGGACTAGCGTCTACAAGGGTGTCTTCAAGAGCGCGAATGGCCACGCGAGCATCTCGACTAACATCTTTACGTCGATCTTTAATAGAGTCTAATTCTTCAAGCACGGTCATGGGTACCACCACATCATGCTCTTTGAAGGAGAGAAAGGCGAAAGGTTCGTGTAATAAAATATTTGTGTCTAATACGTAAATAATTTTTTCTTCATTCATACAAAGATCTCCAATCTAGGTTAGCCTGACACTGATGAACAATTAAGATAAGTATAGGTTCAATCACCTAGTATTCAACTGTTGGCTAAATCAAAACAATAAAAAACGCAATGAACGCCAATACCTTATTATCCCGAATGATAATTTATCTCTTACAGCGAAAGTAAATACTAATTATGCTGCTTTTAGATATTATTTATTCTAATGCAAACTTTATTGAATCCTTTTATAAATTCTCTGCTTTTTTTAATGATCACAACTATGATTAACGTTATTATAGCGCCCTTTTTTAATGCCTTCATGGGCATGTTCTGTTGCATGATCTTTTAAATATCGTGCAAGTGTTTAATTTTGGAGTTTTTATATATGGTTTTTTACCCTGGTCAACGATGGATAAGTGACGGAGAGTCGGATCAAGGATTAGGTACAGTAATGACGGTTGAACATCGTTTTGTTTCTATTGTATTTACTGCCACAGGTGAATCTCGCCAATATGCCATAGCCAATGCGCCATTAACTCGTGTTATTTTCAATCAAGGTGACAGTATCCCTAGTCATGAAGGCTGGACATTAACAGTTGAAAGCATTGAAGAAATAGACAACTTACTGACTTATCATGGTAAGCGCCAAGATACAGGTGAGGCAACGTCGTTAAAAGAAGTCATGATTGACCACTTCATCAAATTTAATAAACCTCATGATCGCCTACTCAATGGCCAAGTTGACCGTCTCGACTGGTTTCGTTTACGTAAAGACAGCTTAAAACACCAACATACTCAGCAACAATCTCCGTTAATGGGTTTAAGTGGTGGCAGAGTAAGCTTAATTCCTCATCAATTATATATTGCTGAAGAAGTAGGTTGTCGATTTGCACCTCGAGTATTACTCGCGGATGAAGTAGGTTTAGGTAAAACTATTGAAGCTGGTTTAATTATTCATCAACAGCTGGTAACGGGTCGTGCTAAGCGTATTTTAATTATTGTGCCTGAGTCGTTGATGCATCAATGGTTGGTAGAAATGTTACGTCGTTTTAATCTACATTTTAGTATTTTTGACAGTGAGCGTTGCCAAGAAATTAAAAACGCAGATGAAGAAGGCAACCCATTCAGTTCAGAACAACTGGTATTAGTTAACTTAGATTTTGTGACAAAAAATCCAGAATGGTATGAAGACTTAATTAGCGAGGACTGGGATTTGATGGTTGTTGATGAAGCACATCATTTAAATTGGCATCAAGACAATCCTAGTATTGAATATTTATGCGTTGAACAGTTAGCTCAAAGTATTCCTGGTGTTCTATTATTAACGGCCACTCCAGATCAACTCGGGCATGAAAGCCATTTTGCGCGTTTACGTTTACTCGACCCTGATCGCTTCTTTGATTATCAGAAATTCACAGAAGAAGAAAGCCATTACACAGAAGTGGCAAATGCCGCCAATGCTTTAGTTGCTAAAAGCACATTATCCATTGAGCAAAAAGCAACGCTGACTAAGCTATTAAAAGAAACTGATATCAGCCAGCACTTAGATAACATCAACCTAAAAGCTGAAACGAATGCTGACATCAAGAAACAAGACGCATCACGTGAGCAAGTACTTACACAGCTGCTTGATCGTCACGGCACAGGTCGTATTCTTTTTAGAAATAGCAGGAATACGATAAAAGGCTTTCCTGAAAGAGAATTACATTCAACACCTTTAACCTTACCAGAAGCTTATCAAGACCAAATAAATGAATTTTTATTGTCTGATACTAGCGAGAACTTAAAAGCATCATCACAAGCTAAACATATTTTCACCCCTGAAATTATGTTTTCATTAAATAGCCATGAAAATTGGACGGACATTGATCCTCGTATTGACTATTTAATTGATCTATTGCAAACACTTAAAAAAGAAAAACTACTTGTTATATGTGCCCACGCACAAACTGCCATTGATTTAGAAGCAGCTTTACGCGTCAGAGAAGGTATTCGAGCAGCGGTTTTCCACGAAGGTTTAAGTATTTTTGAGCGTGACAAAGCAGCAGCTTATTTTGCCCAAGACGAAGATAGTGCACAATGTTTATTATGTTCAGAGATTGGCAGTGAAGGCCGTAACTTTCAATTTGCTCATCACTTAGTATTATTTGATTTACCTAAAAACCCAGATCTTTTAGAGCAGCGTATTGGCCGTTTAGACCGCATCGGGCAAACACAAACTATCCGTTTACATGTTCCTTACTTTGAGAATTCTGCACAAGGTTTGCTTTTTAACTGGTATCAAAATGGTTTAAATGCCTTTGAACATACTTGTATTACTGGGCGAGCAATTTTTGACATTTTTGGCGAACAATTATTTGATTTAGCCTTAACAGAACAATGGCAATCAACCGCTGCAGAAAAACTTATTGACGATAGCCACAACAAACACTTAACACTTAAAGCCGACTTAGAATCAGGACGTGACAAATTATTAGAATTACGATCTTCAGGTCAAGGTCGTTCACACGCATTAGTCAAAGAAATTTCAGCGCTAGACCAACAAATTGAATTACCTCAGTTTATGTTTCAAGTTCTTGACGTTTTTGGCATTAGCCAAGACGATAAGTCAGATAATGCCATTGCTTTACAACCAAGCGAACACATGCTTTGTAGTAACTTCCCTTGCCTACCTGATGACGGCACTACTATTACTTTTAATCGAGATACTGCGTTAGCTTGTGAAGATTACCATTTATTAACGTGGGATCATCCAATGGTGCGCGGTGCTATGGATTTAGTTCTAAGCGATCAAACGGGTAATTCCAGCATAGGCTTATTGAAAAACCCGGCTTTACCTGCGGGTACATTTTTTATGGAATGTATTTTCACTATTGAAGCGACTGCGCCAAGCCACTTACAATTAGGCCGCTATTTGCCAACTACGCCAATTCGCGTGTTAGTTGATAAGAACGGTAGTGATTTAGCAGATAAAGTCAGTGAAACTGTGCTTGATCAGCAACTCGCTCCAGTGAAAAAACAAGTTGCTTTGCAACTAGTCAAAGCATTAAAAGATCAAGTAACACCTTTAGTCGCTAAAGCAGAAGCGCATGCTAAGCCGCAAGTCGTTAATATTCAGCAAAAGGCGCTTGCCAATATGCACAAAACGTTAGATGCAGAATTCCAACGGTTAACAGCGCTTAAAACAATTAACCCAAGTGTTCGTCAACAAGAGTTAGATTTCATTGAATTCCAACAAAGTGAATTGAGTCACTATATAGACAAAGCACAGTTGAAATTTGAAGCGGTACGCTTAATTGTGGTGAGCAACCAATAATGCCAATTAACCAAGAAAAGCAAAAGGGCTTACAACAACAAGTGGTAAGGATGGTCCCCAATCCTGACTTTGTTTATTGCCCACCCATGTCGCCTTATCTTGATATAATTTATAAAGATAATGATATTGTAGTACTTAATAAACAAAGCGGTTTATTGACTGTTTCAGGACGTTTACCTGCGCATAAAGATTGTTTACAAAGCAGAGTCAATAAAGTACTACCAACGGCAACTGTTGTTCACCGGTTGGATATGGCCACATCTGGCATATTGATCATGGCACTGCATAAACCTGCGCACGTAGCCATTAGCCGTATGTTTCAACAAAGAGAAACAAAGAAAAGCTATATCGCCCGTGTTTATGGTCACATGAAGGATGATGATGGTTCGGTTGATCAACCGCTTATTTGTGACTGGCCAAATCGTCCACGACAAATGATTGACCATGAACGCGGTAAACAATCGCTCACACATTATAAGGTATTGTCTCGTGACATCGATGATAACTCAGTGCCGAGTACGTTAGTTGAGTTAACCCCGATAACAGGGCGTTCACATCAACTGCGTGTACATATGTTATTTTTAGGTCACCCGATTTTGGGTGACCGATTATATTCACATGAGGCTGCTGTTACTGCGAGTTCGCGATTATTACTGCATGCTCAAATGTTAGCATTAGCACACCCGATGAATGCAGAAACGCAGAGCTTTAATGTCCCTTGTCCTTTTGTTTGATAAGAATGTTTGATAACAAATTTTTTAGTTAAAAAAATAAAGTTTCTGCCGATAATTTATTTATAATGAATAGATGAAAAATTATCGGTGAATTCTTCACACCTCTATTTCCTAAGGAATTTATGTTATTACGCCTTTTAACTTCGTTCGTCATTTTTTGTTTATTCACTTTTAATCCTATTAATAGTGATGCAATTTCTTATCAAGAAGAAACTGAAAAGAAAAAGACCGAAGATAAGAAAGAGTCTGTAAAAGAAGCAGAAAATAACCCCATAGAACCTAAGAAAGCTGTCATTATAAAACGCCCAGATATCTTTGCTCCTGTAGACGCTCTAAAACAAAAAGATCAAGATATAACCCATTACTTAACTGCTGGTAAAGTCACACCAATGATAGCTGGTGCTAAAGACTTTATTACTATTATTAACGAAAACACGTCGAGCAACCAAAAAGGGGTAATGATATTACTACCTGACTGGGGAATGTCTGCAACGAGTAGTAATGCATTAAACTATTTACAAAAAACACTACCTCGTCAAGGTTGGACAACTATCGCGATTCAACCGCCCAGTCGACCCATAGGTTACCCTTCAAATGCATTAATGTTATCACTACAAATCGAAGAAAATGATAAACTGTTAGCCCAATGCCAAGAAAATCTCACTTCGATCCTGAATGAGGTAATGAAAAAAGCTAAAGATTACCCAGGTATATTTGTTGTTGTTTCAAAGGGAAGTCACGCGGTATTACTTGCTGATTTATATAGCCGTGGAAAACTAGAGTCACCCAGTGCATTGGTGATGCTCAGTGGTTATATAAATACAGATAGTCTTTCATTTGCTAAGACATTGGCGACCAGCGACTTTCCAGTCTTAGATCTATTTTTATCAAGAGAGCATCAATTAGCAAATACTAATGCTAGCATTCGGAAAGCACAAGCGACTAAAGAAATGAAAGCATATTATAGGCAATCTCGGCTGCACAATAACCAAATTGGTTACTACCCTGAAAAGCAACTACTGAGATCGATCAATGGTTGGTTAAAATCTATTGGTTGGTAGACTTACAGACGCGACTTTATAGATCGATGCATGATTAAACGATCTTGTGCTGTAAAATGAGCTCTGAGCGAATAAACTCACTCACATAATAATATTAATAAACAGAAAACAAAAAGCCCTGCTGAAGTTATATATTCAGCAGGGCTTTTTTAATGGTGAGTACCTTAAACGATGATTTGAAAATCCTCGATTTTAAAGACTTATAATTTGAACTCTTGTACTGATTGTTGTAATTCTTCTGCTAGTTTAGCAACTTCATTACTGGATTGAGCGGTTTGTTGAGCACCCGCCGTTGTTTGCTCAGCAATAGCTACAATAGACTCTAAGTTTTCACTAATCTCATGAGCCACAACACTTTGTTCTTCAGCTGCAGACGCAATTTGCGTACTTCTGTCAAATGCTTCATGAACTGATTGAGTAATGGTTTGAAGCGCTTTCTCTGCTTCTTCACTTTGCTCAACACAATTTGCTGCTTGTTTTTTACCTGCATCCATAACGCCAACAGCTCGTTGAGCACCACTTTGTAGTACCTCAATCATATTTTGTATTTCTTGCGTTGACTCTTGTGTTCTACTTGCAAGTGTTCTTACTTCATCAGCAACAACCGCAAAACCACGGCCTTGTTCACCAGCGCGTGCAGCTTCGATAGCAGCATTCAATGCAAGTAAATTCGTTTGCTCAGCAATACCACGTATAACATCAAGTATTCCACCAATAGACGCACTATCTTGTTGTAGCTTATTAATGACTTGTGAAGCTTCTTCAACTTCATTAGCCAATAATCCTATCGTTTGGCGATTACGCTCAGATATAACTTTGATACGCTTAGCTTCATCATCCGCTTGCTTAATTTCGGCTAAAGTATCATTAGCACTTGATAGTACCGTTTGAGAGGTACTGCTCATTTCTGTGGTTGCTGAAGCAGCTTGTTCAACCTGTGAGCGTTGCTCAGCAATAGCAGTAGTTCCTTGTGCTGTTACCGCTGATGTTTCTTCTGCGGCAGTAGCTAGCTGTGTAGAACGACTCACAATACCTTGAATAAGGTTTCGTAAGCTATCAATTAATAAATTACAGTTACGCGACAATTCTGCAAATTCATCATTGCCACTTTCATCTAATTTATGTGACAAGTCACCAGAAGCAACAATATTTAGCATTTTATTCACACGGCTTAGCGGTCGAGTGATACTAGTAAGCGTTAAGTATGCAATAACACTGGCTGCTATAATTGAAAAAATCATAATTGCCCAAGTTTGTGTAGTACCATCAGCCACTTTTTCTTGAACAAGATTACCTGCAGCTAATGCAGTTTCGTTAGCCAAGTTTACTTGAGTTTCTAAAATAGCGTTTGCTTTTTTGATATTACTTTCAGCGGCACTTAAATTTTCCGTTGCTGTTTTCAATGCTAACAGTTGATTATCTTTATGAACAAAAACACCATCATTAGAATTAATCAGCTCATCTAATTCGCTTAATGCAACAGACAAGTCATCGGCTATATCTTTAGCGCCTTTATTAGACAACTCTGAAATAATATCTTTAAATGAGCTATCGACTTCAACATATCCATTAGAAATTTGTTTACCCACTAAATCTGTTGATGCTAAATCAATCAAACCTCGATATTCAAGTGCTGAACTTACAACACCATTGAGTAAGGTTTCTATACTTTCACCTAAACTTACAGCTTTCTGCAACTTAGTATCGGCTAAATCATGATCGGCAAGATCTAATAATAAGGTTGCGGCATCATCAGCTTTTTCTTCGAGGCTATCAATTTTTTCTCTTAAAATAAGCGCTTCATTGATGCTATTTTCTCGATTACTAAAAACAAGCCCTATTTCTTCTTCAAGCTGCGTATAAACTGAATCTACTTTGCGTAAATTAGATAATAATGAATTTTCATTTCTCACCACATTCTTTAGCTTTTTAAGCTCTTTTGAAAAATCTTCTTTATCTTTATTATACGATGCTAAGTTTGCACTAAGAGGTGTGTATTCTGTTTGGTAGTATGCACGCAGTGTAAGGTTACCTATTTGCGTTAAGGTATTCGCAAGTTTGTTACTACCTTTTAGTGTGGGTATTGCTACTTCACTTTGTTGGACTGTAGAGTCTTGAATTGTGTTTAAATTCAGTAAAGATATAGCACTAGTTATTATCAGTAAAACTGCAATAATGGCAAAACCGCCTATTATTTTCATTGCTACCGTTAAATTCATAAATGTCCCCGTGTAAAATGGATAGTATTAAGTATGTGTTTAAACTAAATGAACAGCTACGACCTTAAATGTAGAATTACAAATTCAAAGCCTATAGTTATATATCACTTAAAATTATTATCGACTGTTCTTATTAAACATTTAGCTATAAAGTTCAGTATAACAAGCTTAATCTATTTTTCATCTTTAGTTATTGCTTTATCGTAAGTTTTTTAATTTTCTTATCATCGGTGCGAATGTTCTGTAAATAATTTCTTATCAGACCATCTTAATAAAGTTAAATAACCGCCCCAGACACAACCGGTATCGAGAGCATGGATGCTTTCAGCTGAACAGTGTCCCATTAATGAAGCCCAATGACCAAATATCCAACTGTAATCCTTGTGGCCAGGAGAAAATTCAAACCAAGGTTTAATATGAACAGGTGCTTGCTCAATGGGAAGTTTACAGGAAAATTCTAATGACCGGTCAAGGTGGCAATATCGCATTCTGGTCAGTGAGTTAACCGTGAAACGAAATTTTTCATGAGATGTCTTAGCTAAAGACCATTGTTTAGGTTCTTCACCATACATCACTTTCAACCATTCACTTCTTAACGTTGAAGCTAAGTGTTTATTTACTTCGTTTGCTTGTTCAATCGCTTCTTCAGGAGACCAAAAGGGAGGTAGACCCGCATGGCTCATGTATACATTTTCATTAGGGAGTTTTTGAATAAGCGGTTGCTTTGCTAACCAATCCATCAAATCATTAATATCTGAAGCGGCTAATAACTCATCAAAAAAATCAGAAGGTTTTGCTTTTTTAATCCCTGCGTGAATGGCTAATAAGTGAAGATCGTGATTGCCTAAAACCACTTTAGCACTATCACCCAGTTGTTTTATGTATCTGAGTGTCTTTAAGGAATCTGGACCTCTAGCGACAAGGTCACCGGCAAGCCAAAGCTCATCTTTTTCAGGCGTAAAAGCGACTTGAGCCAGTAACGCTCGTAGTTCATGGTAGCAACCTTGAACGTCTCCAATAAAATAAATGGCCATATACTTGAGTATCGCTATTAATTAAGAATTAAAGGCTGGGCTAAACCGAAAACGGGTATTTCAACTTGTTGTAAATTTTTATCATCACTGAGCATTTGATAATGCCCTTGCATTGTTCCAACCGGTGTTTTTAAAATGCAACCACTCGTATAGGTAAACGTCTTATCTGGCGCTATTAATGGTTGTTTGCCAATGACACCTTCTCCGACAACCGTTGATGTTTCATTGTTACCATCAGTTATCAACCAATAACGAGATAACAATTTAACAGACTGGTTGGTATTGTTGGCAATACTAATGGTGTAACTGAACACATAGTTTTTTTCATTCTTAATAAACTGAGATGCAATATATTTAGTTTGAACGCTCACCGAAATATCATCTTCTACTTCAATGGGTTCTAGGTTACTTGATGGTGAGTTTACCTTCATAGTTCAACCGGATTATCTGTTAAGAAATTGGCAAGTTTGATGTAGTCACTCACTGGTAAATTCTCAGCACGTAGCGTAGCATCAATGCCTAAATCAGCTAATTGCTCAACCGTAAATAACTTTTTAAAGCTATTTCTAATCGTTTTTCTCCGTTGATTAAATGCCGCTAAACAAACTTGGTTTAGCGAAGTAATATCTTTAACGGGATTTTTAATTTCACCATGAGGGATTAATCGTACTATCGCAGAATCAACTTTAGGCGCTGGTTTGAAAGCTTCAGGACCAATTTGCATAACAGGAATAACCTGACATTGATATTGAGTCATAATGGAAAGTCGACCATATGCTTTACAATTTTCACTGGCAGCCATTCTTTCAACAACTTCCTTTTGCAACATAAAGTGCATGTCTTTTACGCTATCTTTGAAAGTAAGCAGATGAAAAATTAATGGCGTTGAAATATTGTAAGGTAAATTGCCAAAGATCCTTAAAGGTTTTTCTTTAGTCGCTATTTCACTGAAATCGAATTTCAATGCATCAGCTTCATAAATTGTCAATTTAGAGGCAATAAAGGGGTGATGACGTAAACGATGAGCAAGATCTCTATCCAGTTCAACCACAGAAATAGCACCCGCTCGTTCAATGACAGGCTCGGTCAATGCCCCTAAGCCTGGGCCAATTTCAATAAGATTTTCACCCGGTTCTGGATCAATAGCATCAACAATTTTACTGATAACACCTTCGTCATGTAAGAAATTTTGTCCAAAGCGTTTTTTAGCCTGATGGCCTAAATGGGTTTTATTATTCATAATTGATTATTTGCTAATTTAATTGCGGTGGTGATAGCTTCAATAAAGCTTCCTGAATCAGCTAAGTTAGTACCCGCTAATTCAAGTGCTGTTCCGTGATCTACCGAAGTTCTAATAAACGGTAAACCTAATGTAATATTAACCGATGATCCAAAGCCTTTATATTTCAATACGGGTAAACCTTGATCGTGATACATCGTTAAAATTGCATCAGCATTACTTAAGTACTTCTCTTGAAATATAGTATCTGCAGGCAATGGACCTATAACTTTAATACCTTCAGCCTTTAATTCATCCAGAGCGGGAATCATCACGTCTATTTCTTCTCGGCCTAGATGTCCATCTTCACCTGCATGGGGATTTATACCACAGACATATATTTTAGGTTCTTTTATGCCGAATTTATTAATAAGGTCGGTATTGAGAATACGCGTCACTTTTTGTAAGCGCTCTGCGGTTATCGCTTTAGCAACATAAGCTAAAGGAATATGCGTTGTGACCAAAGCTACCCTTAAACCTTCTGTTGCTAACATCATCACGACATCAGAACAATTAGCTTGGTTAGCAAAATACTCAGTATGCCCGCTAAAGGCGATACCTGATTGATTGATTAGTCCTTTATGAACAGGACCCGTAACAATGGCATCAATTTCACCAGAAATATTCTTTTCGCTGGCAATTCTTAACGTTTCAATGACATAGGCGCCATTTTCGGCATTGAGCTCACCAGGAATACAAGCATCAGCCATATCGACTGAAAGTATCGTTATCGTTCCTGCTTTTTGTGGTTTTGCATCAGCCTCATTATCATAATCAATGAGTGTTAATGGTAAACCTAGTTTTTCAGCTCGTGCTTGCATTAACTTTTTACAAGCGACAACAACAAGTTCAACAGACCAGTCTTGTTGAGCAATTACAATTGTTAAATCTGGGCCAATTCCCGCAGGTTCACCTGGGGTAATTGCGATACGCTTTGTCATTATTGGCCATCTCGCTTGAAGATTTCAACGTAGGCTTCATCACGAAGTTCTTTAATCCAACGTGCACTTTCTAGCCCAAACTTTCTATTAAATAGAATTCTATGCGCCTTGTTTTCATTCATTTGTTTTGTCGCATCAAGAGTTCTTCGACCGGTTAATTCCACTAAATGCCAACCAAATGAAGACCTAAAGGGCTTATGTATTTCATCAATCTTCAAACGCGCTAGCGCAGCCGCGAATATAGGGTCATAATTATTTGGGTCTGACCATCCTAAATCACCACCTCTCACTGAAGTAGGCCCTTCAGAGTGCTCTTTTGCTAGATCAGCAAAATCAGCTTCCCCTGCGTTAATTTGATCCATAAAACCTTGCAGTATATCTTCTGCTTTTGCTTCGCTTAAAATAACGGATGGTTCTATCAATATATGTCGTGATTTCACTTCTTCTACTTCAATTATTTCACGACCCCGAATATCTATAACCTTTACAATACTAAAACCTAAACCTGTTCGGATAGGTCCTAAAACCGTTTCTTTCTTCTCTCCATCAATGATTGAGGAAAATAGCGTCGGTAATTCATTGATATTTTTCCAACCTAAATCACCACCTTGTAAAGCATTGGAACCACCTGAAGACGCAATCGCTATTTGTGCAAAATCACTACCATTATTGAGTAATTCAATCACTTTTTCAGCACGCACTTTAGCGGCGTTCAAATCATCTTGTGTTGCTTCAGCGGGAAACTCAATAAGTATATGCCCTAAACGATATTCAACATCCGTATTAGTTTGTTCTTTCATCGAAGACATTAAATTGGCCACGTCTTGTGGTGAAACATAAATACGACGTTGAACACTATTACGGCGAACTTCACCTGCAATAATTTCAGTTCTTACGACTTCACGGTATTTCTCATAATTGGTACCATCTTTAACCATATTTTGACGAAATTGTTCCAAACTTTGGTTATTATCTTTAGCCAGATTAGTTAGCGTTTCATCAAGCTGGGCATCACTCACTTGCACACCCATACGTTCACCAAGTTGAGTGATAATGCTATCGTTTATCAACTTGTCAATAACTTGAGTTCTCAGCACTTTGTCTGATGGTAAACTTTGACCTTTTGATGCAGCTTGTTCTTTAATCGTAGTTATTAAGTCTAATATTTCAGACTCTAAAACAACCCCACTATCGACGATAGCGGCGACCCTATCAAGTTCAACTTGTTGTGCATGCAATGGAAAAAAAGAAGTTATCGCAAAAGCGCTGGTTAAAAGTAAAAATTTCAATGATTTTTTCATGTATCGTCTATTTCTTATATTTAATTATTGAGAAAGTAAGGGCGTTTGTAGCCAAATATACTTGAGTTGAACATATCTGTAATGTCTTTTGTTCTCATGCTAAACCTTAGCATGAAACCACTATTAAATTCATCGCGATTTTCATTATTACCCGATGGTTCATCAAAGTTTGCAGTGATATGACGATGATAAGCAAAACTAAGTGACCAACAACAACTTTGGTACTGTAAACCTACATAACTTTCTATGCTTCTATTTTGTTGTAAGTCTTGGGTTATTCTAGAAATAAGTTGCCAATTCTTATTTATTCTTACACTCCCTGCCAAAGATAATTGTTCTAATGTTATACCTGAGACATCACGAGTATATCGATGGTTCAATTGAATTGTTTGATTTTTTCCAAAAAGATAGTCGACACTGGTTTGGCTCTTATTGGTAAAATCGTCTTCTGTATTATATTGAATGTCACTGCTAAACTGCCAGTTTCTATTTATACGGGCAAACACTTCTAAGGCAAGTGCTGACACATCAGCCGCACCCCCTTGGTTTTCATCAAGGATAAAATTACTATCATTAAGATAAACGATGCGACCTAAACTCAATCGAAACTGTTCTTGATTAGCACTATCTAATAAACGACTTGTGACGCCCCAAGAATATTGATTCGCTTGTGCAACACGGTCTAAACCACTAAAACGTCGGTCACGAAAGAGACCATCATAATCATCTTGAAGTGTTGTTGTATCGTAAACACCGATATTACTTTGATCTTTATCAGGAATATATAAATACTGTACTTGAGGCTCTAAAGTTTGTGTGAAGCTATTTCCCCAAAAGCGTGTTTGTCGATCAAAATTAACCCCTCCATGAAAACGTGCTTTTGGTAATATTCTGCTCACGCTTTCTTCAAGTTCACTCCCTAAAGGAATATTATCTTGCTCGTAATGTGTATGTAATACTTTAAACTCAGAATTAAGAAACCATGCTGGCGTAACAATAGGAAAAGTGAAACCCGCTTCTACATGATAACGCCTTGCTGTCGGCATAGTATTGTCTGCGGTTTCAAAGTTGGTAATCTCTGAATATACATCAAATAAACCGTCCAACAAATTAATTTTTTGGTGGCTATTGAGCTCCAGTTGAGCAAGCGCTTTATAGTTAGTTTGATTGTCACCTAATACTTCAAAATCTTGTAATCGAATCTTAGCTTGCCAACTCTCAGCGAAATATGCCAGTTCACCCGTTTGGTATAAATAGGCATCATTATCATTGTAATGTTTAGTGCCAACATCAACCAAATAATTGTCATCACTTATCGTTGTGTAATCGATGTAGAGTCTAAAATTTTCAGAAAATGTACCAATATGCTGCAGTCGAAATAAATAGCGAGCATCAGTATTATTCTGTAGCTCATTATCTTGGTCTAAATACTCGAAATCAAATTGCCCTTGTTGATCTTCTTGCAAATAACGAAACTCAGTACTTAACAACGTACCTCTTTTTGACATGTATTTCGGCGTAAATGTTGCATCCATATTGCGTGCAATATTCCAATAATATGGCATTGCTGTGGTAAAACCAGATTTACCCGATTTATCAATTTCTGGGTATAAAAAGCCAGATTGTCTTTCTTCACCAATAGGGATCGTAAAATACGGCAGATAAAAAACCGGTACATCGAATACTGAAAACCGGGCATGATAAGCTTCTAAATATTTTTCAGTTTTAGAAATGTTAATTTCACTGGCGTTGAGTTGCCAATCAGGTGAAGAACCGTAACAAGTGGTAAAAGATGAATCGACTAATGATAACGTCCCTTTTTTAGAAACAGCAATTGTTCCTGCACCTCCATGCCCAGCCATGCCAACAAGTTGATATTGAGTATTTTTCAGTGTTGTCGTATTTAGTGCGTCGCTAATATTTAACTGTTCAGCAAAAATATCAATGCCTTTATTCTGGAAGTGAATATCTCCTATTGCATTGATTGATGAGTTTTCTCTATTTAGCTCGATCTCATTAGCAAGAACAGTCTGTTGATTATTTAACAACATAACATTACCGGTAAATTTGGCGACTTTATTTTTATTAATACCCGAACTATCGGCCAAAATAGTAATTGTTTTACTCTTTTGAATTGATTGAGGCTCGGTTAATTGAGGATAAGTTGGAATAGAGCATTGAGCCATATCATCAATATTACGAGTCACTTGTTCAGCAAAACTATATTTAGCTATTGATAAACAAGAAATTATTAAAATTAAATAGCGCGGAAATGACATTAAAAGTCCGATGGATGAATGATTAAAGCAATATAAATAAAAGCGAGCAACATTTTATACTCAAACACTTAAATAATATAGCAATTTTCTTTAGGGTGCTAATTCGGTATATTAGCCATACTTGTGGGTATTGCTGTTTAAGCCACTTAAAAAAATCTCTCTTTAATAAAAATACTTGAGGAATAAAAACTTGCCAAGCTCTCGAATTCAAATGCTTCGTCAATGGTTGAATCAACATTTTTCAGACGAAAATATTCAATTGACGCCTTTGACAGGTGATGCTGGATTTCGCTGTTACTATCGCTTTACCCACAACAGAACTTCGTTCATCGCTGTTGACGCACCTGCTGACAAATCAAATAATGATGCTTTTGTATTTATGCACGATTGTCTACGTAAACAAAACATCTTAGTACCTGAGATTGTCGCCGTTGACTTATCATTGGGCTTTTTTTGTTTAGCTGATTTTGGCGACATACTTTTGGCTGATATATTAACGCATGAAAACATGGCTATTACTTATCATAAAGCCATTAAAATATTACTTGCTCTTCAATCTGGCTTATCTAAAGACACAACGAAATTACCTCATTATGATAAGGCATTCGTGGAGCTTGAACTCAATATATTTCATGAATGGCTATTAGCCAAACACTTATCACTAACGTTAACCGATAATGAAGAAAAACAATTAACCCACTGTTTTTCTATTCTAACTGAAAACATGATGAGTCAACCCCAAGTATTGATTCATCGTGATTATCATAGTAGAAATATTATGGTATTAGAAAACAATGAATTAGGCATTATTGATTTTCAAGATGCGGTTATTGGCCCTATTACCTATGACATTGTTTCATTATTACGCGACTGCTACCTCAAATGGCCTGATAAAAATATTGCACTGCTCCTTACCGACTATATTGATGCAATTGCTAAGCAGTATTCATTACCCCCTATAACTCGCGAACAATGGCAGCGCTGGTTTGACTTAACGGGCATGCAACGACATATTAAAGCCAGCGGTATATTCGCTCGTTTGTATCACCGTGACAATAAAAGTGGCTACTTAACTGATATTCCACATACTCTTAACTACATTGTCGACATAAGTGAGCAATATCCAGAATTAGCGTTTATACATCAACTTTTACTGAAAAAAGTGATACCTGCGATGGAAGCATTAAATGAGAGTAATATAAAATGAAAGCGATGATTCTAGCTGCTGGACGCGGTGAACGCATGCGTCCATTAACAGATCATTGTCCGAAACCTTTACTTAAAGTTGCTGGCATCCCACTCATTGAACATCATATTCATAAATTGGCACGATGTGGGATCACAGAGATCGTTATTAATTTTGCTTGGTTGGGAGATATGATATCCACTTACTTAGGTGATGGTAAAAAATTTGGGGTTCATATAACCTATAGCCCTGAAAAAAATGGCGCGCTTGAAACGGCAGGAGGAATTATTCAAGCTTTACCTTTGTTAACTCAAAATAATAATGAACCTTTCATGCTGATTAATGGTGATATATTCACCGATTTTAACTTTGATGAAATGCCAACTTTAGCCGATAACTATTTAGCCCACATCTGCTTAGTTAACAATCCTGAACATAATAAAAATGGTGACTTCACCTTTAATAACAATGAATTGAAAAACATTAAACCTAAAGAAAATTCAACGTTCCAAAGTGAATCCACTTATACTTTCAGTGGCATAAGTGTTTTTAGACCTTCCTTTTTTAAAGGTGAAAAGACCTCACAAACGTTAAAATTGGGTCCTATGCTCAAAAAAGCAGTTAGCGAAGGAAAGGTTTCTGCAAATATACTCACTTGTGCATGGACCGATGTTGGCACACCAGAGCGTTTAGCGAATCTAAATAAATAAACAATACAAACAGGTAATAGTAATAATGAGAATATGGGGAAAACTTTTAGGTTTTATATTTGGCTTTATGCTGAGTAAGAATCTTATTGGTGCACTAATCGGCATGTTTATCGGCCATACTTTTGATAAAGGCAGAGGTCTAAACTTTAGTGGATTATCTGGTGCAAAAGGGTCTGAAAATCAACGTCAATCGGCGTTTTTTTATACTTCTTTTTCTGTAATGGGCTATATGGCCAAAGCTAATGGCTTGGTGTCTAAACATGAAATTCAATTTGCTAATGCTTATATGGATAAATTATCACTTCAGGGTGAGTTAAGACAACAAGCTCAAGACGCCTTTCGAGAAGGTAAAATGGCTGGATTCCCATTAAACGACCGTCTCGCTAAATTTAAGCAAGCCTGTGGAAATCGACATGATTTATTATTACTCTTTTTAGAAATTCAAATTCAAGTCGCTTTTGCAGATGGGACATTAGACAACGACGAACGTCAAGCTTTGCATGCTATTGCTCAACAATTAGGTTTTTCAGCTAAAGAGCTAGACCAACTATTAGAAATGATCATCGCCGGTGCGCAGTTTCATCAAGGACAATCAGGAAAAAGCACTCAGTCTCAATTAGAGAATGCTTATAAAGTGCTTGGGGTTACGACGGAGACCTCACAAGGAGACATTAAGAAAGCTTACCGTAAATTAATGTCACAACATCATCCTGATAAGCTAGTCACTAAAGGGCTTCCTCCTGAGATGATGGAAGTTGCTAAACAAAAAGCTCAAGATATTCAAGGTGCCTATGAGTTGATAACTAAAAACAAATAGTATTTATCGCATGATAGCTTTGAATGAACAGACCTTAAAATACTTATTGCCTCAAACAAAAAACGCATTCTATTGAATGCGTTTTTTATTTATAAAAGGTGATTAACGTCGCTCGTAAATACAAAAATCAAGATCGAAATTATTCTTTTCATTAGCACTTAATTTATTACTTTGCGTGCGTTGCCAATCCTTCGCAACATCATACTCAGGAAATTGCGTATCCCCTTCTATAGTTGCTTTTATATGCGTTATGTATAGACGGTTAGCAAAGGGTAAACAATGTGCGTAGATAGCGCCTCCACCAATCACCATAACCTCATCTACATCGCCAGCTAAGCTAATTGCTTGTTCAACAGAAGTTACACTATCTATACCTTCAGCTTGATAGCTTTCATCACGTGAAATGACAATATTTTGTCTTCCGGGTAATGGTCGGCCTATAGATTCATAGGTTTTACGTCCCATAATAATAGGCTTACCTAAGGTTGTTTTTTTAAAATAGGCTAAATCAGCAGGCAAATGCCAAGGCATGTCATTGTCTTTACCAATAATACGATTATCAGCATGCGCGACAATCATTGAAAGTACGATCATAATTATAACTACATAAGAAATAAGACGACCATTAGTATACTTGAGCCGTATATTAATGGTTAAATTATTTTTTTTATAAGGGAATTATTTATCGCGATGAAACCCTAAACATATAATATCAATTGCTTCGTCATATTTACTACAATTGAATTTTCTGTATAAAAAAGCTCAAGTACATGGCACTTGAGCTTACTTACAACTAATTATTTTGATTAATGATTATTTACGATATTCAACTTCTACGTCAAATTCGTCTTCATCCCAATCTTCATCACCAAGTTCATCTTCAACTTCTGATATGGCTTCTTCGTGGTAGGTATCCCACTTGAATTCAACCGTTTTATCTTCAGGTGTTTCCTCTTCTTCTGGAGGTAATCCTTCAATAAAGGTCATAACACCTTGTGTTAAGTCAGCTGTGCCAAATTTATTGATTGCAGAAACACTCCGAACTTCGCCCGTCCAATTTAAACCAGCAACAATACTGTCAGTGAGCACTTTCGCTTCATCTTCTAGCATTAAATCAAGTTTATTAAACACTAACCAACGTGGCTTATCAAAAAGCTTTGATGAATGTCGCTCTAATTCACTGATAATAGTTTTAGCATTTTCAAGTGGATCAGAACCATCTGCAGGCATTACATCAACAAGATGTAATAAAATCCGACAACGCTCTAAATGCTTAAGAAACTGTGTACCTAAGCCAGCGCCTTCGGCAGCACCTTCAATCAATCCAGGGATATCAGCGATAACGAAACTACGTTGGGTGTCTAAACGTACAACACCTAAATTAGGTGCTAACGTTGTAAACGGGTAATCTGCTACTTTAGGTCTAGCCGCGGATACACTGCGTATTAGCGTAGACTTACCTGCATTAGGTAAACCTAACAAACCTACATCAGCTAATAATAATAACTCAAGTTTAAGACTACGAATTTCACCTGGAGTGCCATCAGTTTTTTGGCGAGGTGCACGATTCGTACTACTTTTAAAACGTGTATTACCTAAACCATGCCAGCCGCCTTTAGCAACAAGCATTTTTTGTTCGTTATGTGTTAAATCACCTAACTGTTCACCGGTGTCAACATCAACAGCGCGTGTTCCAACAGGCACTTTCAAGATTAAATCATCTGAAGCTTTACCTGTACAGTCACGACTCTGACCATTTTGACCGCGCTTAGCACGATGAAAACGCTCGAAACGATAATCAATTAAAGTATTTAAGCTTTCGTCAGCCATTAAATAAACGTCGCCGCCATCGCCGCCATCGCCGCCATTAGGTCCGCCGTATTCAATGTACTTTTCTTTTCGAAAACTTACACAACCGTTTCCACCGTCACCGGCTTCAACTCTTATTTCAACTTCATCAACGAATTTCATGGTGCTTTGAAACACTCCAAGATTAAACTATTGCCCTATTATAAGTTATTTTTCACACTTACGAAAACAAAGTTATTTTTTATACAAAATGAATACCGTTTGGATTAATTAAGGTTACAGAATTCAATGAGAATAAATTTTCAAGAACAAGATGCTTGATGAAACAATAGCGGGCTATTGGGATTGAAAGCAACGAAGTTATGTATATTTAGGCCATTTGAAAATGATCAGTTAATTAATGCCATTGGTATAAGATACTCATGTAATTAAGTACCAAAAAAAAACCCTGCTTAAAGGCAGGGTCTTTATTAAGTTTGAGTAAAGTGACTAAGCAACGATACTTACAAACTTACGGCTTTTAGGACCTTTGACATCAAATTGTACTTTACCATCTGTTAAAGCAAATAATGTGTGGTCTTTACCGATACCCATATTTGTTCCAGCGTGGAATTTAGTACCACGTTGACGAACAATAATGTTTCCAGCTAGTACTGCTTCGCCACCAAAACGCTTAACACCAAGGCGTTTAGCTTCTGAATCGCGACCATTTCGTGTACTACCTGCAGCTTTCTTATGTGCCATTTTGAATCGCTCCTAATTAGCCGTTAATGCCAGTAATTTTCACTTCAGTGAACCATTGACGATGGCCCGCTTCTTTACGTGAATGCTTACGACGTTTAAATTTAACAATTTTAACTTTATCCGCACGACCTTGATTTACAATCTCAGCCACTACTTTACTACCGGCAATGTAAGGCGCGCCTACATTAACTTCTTCGCCGTTAGCGATCATTAAAACGTTATCGAATTCTACTGTTGCACCAATTTCAAGCTCAAGCTTTTCAAGGCGAACTGTTTGTCCTTCAGTTACGCGGTGTTGTTTACCGCCACTTTGGAATACAGCGTACATACCTACTCCGTACAGCGTCATTTTATTTAGACGCTAAATTTAAAAATATAGGGCGCGAATTCTACGCGAAGATTTTTGTTCAGGCAAGTCTAATTCACATCTATTTCCAAATAATTTGCTTATAATTAAACTAATGCGCTACAGCCCTTTATTGCTAAATAATTTCGTGTAAACTCATGCCTCACAAGATGTCTTAAATACAACAATAAAGGTAGCTGTAGCTTTCTATGGATATCAAAAACATACAAGCACTCACTCAAAACGATATGACTGCGGTAAATGATCTTATTTATTCGCAAATAAATTCCGATGTAGCGTTAATTAATCAACTCGGTGTTTATATTGTAAATGCAGGCGGTAAACGCATGCGCCCTATGTTAACCGTATTAGCGGCACGTGCATTCGATTATAAAGGCGATGAACACATTGCGATCGCTGCGATTATTGAGTTTATTCACACAGCAACTTTATTACATGATGATGTAGTAGATGAGTCCAATATGCGCCGCGGTCGTGAAACGGCTAATGCATTATTCGGTAACAGTGCTAGCGTACTTGTTGGTGATTTTCTCTATACCCGATCTTTTCAGATGATGACCAAACTGGGCAATATGAAAATAATGGATATTTTATCAGATGCGACAAACATAGTTGCTGAAGGTGAAGTATTACAATTAATGAACTGTAATGACCCAGATACTTCAGAAGAAAGCTACTTTGAAGTTATTTATTGTAAAACAGCCAAGTTGTTTGAAGCAGCAACACGATTGGCTGCGGTTATTGCTGGACAAGATAAAATTATTGAAAAAGCCATGCAAGAATACGGTAAGTATTTAGGCACTGCCTTTCAATTAGTTGACGATATTATGGATTATACCGCTGATGCAAAAGCGATGGGTAAAAACATCGGAGATGATTTAGCTGAAGGTAAACCTACTTTGCCGTTACTTTACGCTATGCAACATGGTAATGAACAACAAACAAAATTAATAAGAGATGCCATTAAACATTGCAATGGAATGGACCATTTAGACGAAATACTGGCTGCAATGAAAGAAACGGGCTCTTTAGTGTATACACAAAAAAAGGCAGAATTAGAAGCTGACAAAGCCATTGAGGCTTTAAGCGTGTTACCGGCGTCAGAACACAAACAAGCATTAATTAGTCTTGCTCATATTGCTGCAAATAGAACGGTATAATGATGAAGACCCATCTTGGTTTTTTCTTTAACTTAATCGCTATTTTGCTATTTATTCCAGGCATTTTTCTGCCCATGTTCTTTTTACAGATGGATGTTAGCGCCAATATTAGCGGGCCTGCACTCACCTCTGAATTGATAAACAAGGAACTTTCGCTATTAACAACGATTGAAGAGTTATGGCAAAACGACCGTTTATTAGTGGCTGGGTTAATTTTTATCTTTTCAATCTGTATTCCATTACTAAAAGCATGTTTAGTGGCTTGGTCTTATTTTAAAAGAAATACGCAGGTTGAAAGAAAGATCATCAACTTTGTATCCGCTATTGGTAAATGGTCGATGGCTGACGTTTTTGTAGTGGCAATATTTTTAGCGGTGTTGTCCACTAATCATGCGGAAACGGCAAACCAACAAACATTAAGTCTGATGGGGTTCAAACTTAACATCATGATCAGCAGTGAAACGCTATCTTCTGTTGGGCATGGATTTTATTTTTTTACTGCTTATTGTTTACTTTCTTTGATAGGTTCACAGTTAAGCCAAAGCGGCCTTAAAAAAGAATCGAATATTAACGATTAGCCATTTAGCTTCTTGATAATAATCAGTTAACCTGCCTTTAAAAATATATTCAAAAACGGGTTAATATACTTAAATTATTCAGCACCTATATTTAATGGCAGTTAGCATACCAAAAGGCTTTATTAACATTAGTGTATATCTCATGCATCAAGCATATATAATGTTATAAACTTACTTTTCAAAAAATTAACATTTAGGAGGGGGTATTCTTAAAATTTTAGTGGTGGGCGATCAAGAGACGATGAGACAAGTGATTACTCATATTTTAAGACAACTCGGTTTTGAGTACATAAAATCAGCTCCTGATGCAAAGCTTGCATTTCATATGATAAAAAAAGTAACTTTGATTTGGTGATTTCTGATTGGCACATGCCAGGTATGGCGGGATTACAATGACTTAAAGCGACACGTAAAACGGAAGGAAAGATACCCCTGTATGAATTAGTTACGTCTGACCGTACAAAAGGGCATGTAATTGAAGCAGTAAAAACAGGCGTAAATAACTTTATTTCCAAACCTTTCTCTGGCGTCGAGCTAGAAAAAAATAGCGTTAATATTTCCAGCATTAAAAACAAAAAAAGCTTTTTAAGTTCTATCTGATATCAAAGTATTGAAACACAAATTTGATTCATATACGCTCATTGCCATCCTTGCCACCACGTTATACCGTTCATCCTGAACATAAAAAAAGCACTAAATAAAATTAGTGCTTTATTTACAATTTAATTAGAGAGATTAACCTGTAATAAAATTAATGCCTTCTGTAATGTCAGCTTTTAAAGTATCTAACATGTCAGTTTTAGCTTTTTCTTCAAAAGCACTTAATTTGCCGTAAGATAAAATTTCACTTACGCCATTTACGCCTAAACGTACAGGTTGTGCGAAAAATTGTGCATCTTCGCCTGCACCTTCAACGTAAGCGTAATCAACAACATCTTCGCCTTGTAAACCTTTAACCAAAGACATACAAAAACGAGCTGCAGCTGCGCCCATTGATAAAGTAGCAGAACCGCCACCGGCTTTAGCGTTAACAACTTCAGTCCCTGCGTTTTGAATGCGAGGCGTTAAAGCAGCAATCTCTTCATCAGAGAATGTAGTCCCTTCAACTTGAGAAAGAAGTGGTAAAATTGTTGTACCAGAATGGCCACCAATTACCGGAACTTTAACATCAGCAACATTTAAGCCTTTTAATTCAGCAACAAATGCTTCAGAGCGAATAACATCTAGCGTAGTAATACCAAATACACGCGCTGCATCATACGTACCGGCTTTTTTGAAGACTTCAGCAACAATTGGCACAGTGCCGTTTACTGGGTTAGTAATAATACCCACTAACGCTTTAGGACAGTTAGCAACAATGCCTTCTGCTAACGTTTTAATAATACCCGCATTTACGGCAAATAAATCAGCACGATCCATACCTGGCTTGCGTGGCATACCCGCAGGAATTAATACAATATCAGCACCTGTTAATGCGTCGCCTAATGCGTCAGCACCAAAACCTTCAACTTTAACAGCTGTAGGGATGTGTGATAAATCGACAGCAACACCTGGAACAACGGGTGCAACGTCATATAAAGATAGCTCAGAACCAGCTGGTAATTGAGTTTTTAATAATAATGATAACGCTTGGCCGATACCGCCAGCAGCGCCTAAAACAGCAACTTTCATTGAATGTCTCCGGTAGTTAAAGAAAATTTGAGTAAATACGTAAATTTTTATGCTGAAAAGATATAGCATCAGCCACTAAAAAACAATTAATATTAATCTATATATGGCATTAGGATACCGTATAATACTATTTATGAAATAATACTTAGGTCTTACTCCTCTATCGTTAAGATATTAACATTAAAAAAAGTGTAGTATAAAAATAACAAAGAGCACCCTTAAATTATGACAGTTATTCAAAAGCAAGAAGCATTAACACAAGCTTTTAAAGATTTATTAAAGCAAGAACAGTTTGGTTCTCAGGGCGATATTGTTGATGCACTAAAAAAACAAGGCTTTGATAATATAAGTCAGTCAAAAGTTTCGCGCATGCTCAGTAAGTACGGCGCAGTTCGCACGCGTAATGCTCGCCAAGAAATGGTTTATTGTTTGCCTGCTGAATTAGGTGTTCCCACTGCAAAAAGCCCTTTACATCAATTAGTCATCGATATTGAATACAATGAAGTCATGATTATTATTAGAACAAGTCCAGGAGCAGCTCAGTTAATTGCCCGCTTACTTGATAGTTTAAGTAAGCGTGACGGTGTACTTGGTACTATTGCGGGTGACGATACTATTTTTATCGCACCAACACACGTTGGAAAAATAGAAGAAACTATTGCGAAATTAGAGTTACTTTTTTCTATCAACTTAAATTAAAACGGTTATCTTAAAGTTACTTCACTTGGCGAGTAACTTTTCACTCTTTTAAATTAACGCTATCCACCTAATTTAGTTAAAAAATTCAAGCTTGGTGCAAAGAATGACGCCCCTGTTTCTGCCTGTGTATATTTAAGCATATGGTCAAAGTTTCCATGTGCATCGCTTTGGATCATTGCTTTTAGCATTAATTCAAAAGGTTCGGGCGAGCGACAATAAGAAACGAAAAATAATCCCTGCAACTTCATATCGCCGTAAGGCATACTTTGACGAACGATTTCAATTGAATGACCTTCATCATCTTTCAAGTTTACCCGTTTAGTATGCGATGTTGGTGGCTTGTTTTCACTCGTATATTCTTCGTTTTCAAGTTTGGTTCGTCCAAAAACATCTTCTTGGTCTTTAACTTTTAGGCTATTCCATAAGTTTAAATTATGGCGATAACGTTGAATGTGTAAATAACTTCCTGCAGCAAACTCTTCATCCTCGTCATTAGCAATGAGCGCGACTTTACGACGATGAGGGCCTTGCGGATTTTCAGTTCCCTCTACAAAACCCGTTAAATCACGGCCATCGAGAAACCTAAATGCGCGTACTTGTTCAACCAGGTCAACGCTATTGGCTAATAATGCACAAACTTTGGTGCTGACAATGTGGTTAACGTCAGCACGGTCACTTCTTATTTCAATGTAAAGATCATAACTGTCAGCAGGTGCAACACGATCATCGCACTCAATAGCCGAAAAAGACTTTAAGTTTAACGGTCTGGCATAAGGATATAGTTCATCCCAATAGTTAGCACCAATAGCAATAACCCCCGCTAAGTTTGATTCTGAAAAGCGGTCAGCATATTTATCAAATAAGGCAGGTAATCGGGAAAGGGCTTGACGGATGTGGGCATTTTTATCATCTAAAACATTAAAGAGTAAATAATAACCGTGCAAACTTGGTTCTGCACATATACCAAATTGTTCTCTAGCCATCAGATTTTCCCAAAATAAACGTGAGTTAATTTCTTAATTTTACACAGTTTTTTAAAATTCACAGTAATTCATTTGATTTATTAAAATATGTTCAAACTCTGTTGCTCTTTCAAATACATGTGATCACACTGCTGCATGCAGCCAAGTACTTATGATTTGTCTGGAACTCAAATGACGTGCAGGAAGCACTAATGCCTGAGAACGGCCATGACCATTCATCCTGAACATCGTCGTTCTTTGCCATCCATGGCAACACGACATTGCCTGCAAGGATCCAGGTACTTATGATTTGTCTGGAACTAAAATCAGACCGTTCATCCTGAACATCGTCGTTCTTTGCCATCCATGGCAACACGACATACCGTTCATCCTGAACATCGTCGTTCTTTGCCATCCATGGCAACACGACATACCGTTCATCCTGAACATAAAAAAACAGCCCTGAGGCTGTTTTT
>Ga0115005_10000306_pt1 | contig 37158 bp, 30 predicted proteins | sample ArcOceMetagenome_FD_87163 | JGI IMG/M metagenome (GOLD analysis project Ga0115005, IMG submission 87163) | Marine eukaryotic phytoplankton communities from Arctic Ocean - Arctic Ocean - Greenland ARC118M Metagenome | ecosystem: Environmental > Aquatic > Marine > Oceanic | place: Arctic Ocean... | reverse complement strand
GTTCTATTTATAGCAGTTTTTATGCTTTGAAACTTCGCATCAGTTTGATAGATAGTTAATTTGTATATTCCAAAATTGTATTCAATTTCTACTCCTTGATTAGGAATATCTTCCGAAAACATCCAAGCTATTAAATCATTTTCTAAATGAGTTAGATCATTATTGTTAGTTGGTGTATAAGGGTAATTTAATTCTGCTGACATTGTATTATAGGTATTTGTCCCAGATAATTCCCCATAGATAATATCAACAATTGCATCATTTGCTTGGAATGAAAACTCTACAGAAAAATCACATTTTTCGCCACATGGTGGTGTAGGAATACCATCATCACAAACAGGAATACTGGTATCTTGTCCTGTCATCGAAACATCGTTGATATGGGTTAACCAACCTCTGGTGTTATATTGATAATCAATGTTTTGGATAAAACCATTGATCCCATCTGCTTGACCTATTTTCTTGCTGGTTAACTGGCCTATGCCGTTATAGTTTGAAAGAGATAAAAGGACTGGATCTGCACCAGTTATATCATGATGATGTGTGATTGGTCTTAGGAAATTATCATAGGTGAAATCCTCGGAAATTACTTGGGTATTCAACTCCGTACCAATTGTAGCGTTATGAGCTCTAAGTAATCAATCAAAAATCAATGAGCCGCAGAGTTAAAATCGTAGAATTGAATGATGATGAAAAAAGAGCCTTGGAAAAAGGTTACAAATATTCTTCAAAAGCATCATTTAGTCATCGCTGCCATATCATTTTGCTAAAAAAACCAAGGACGTAACTCAAAAGAGATAGCAGAAATCTTCGGAACGACCGGCCAGTTAATAACTGGATCAAACATTTTTAGCAGAAGGAATATCAGGATTAAAAACTAAGTCTGGTCAAGGTCGACGTCCTATATTTGATAAAGAAAAGGACGCCGAAAAAGTCAAAGCGATTGTCAAAAAAGAGCGTCAACGTTTGAAATTAGCTAAAGAAGAGTTAGAAACTGAATTAGACAAAAAATTTAGTATACCAACTCTTACTCGTTTTTTAAAACTATTGGCGGCTCCTACCGACGTATCCGATTAAGACCAAAAGGAAAACCAAATGAAGAACTCTATCAAACTCGCAAAGAAGCCTTAGGGTTACTCGAACAACAAAGTGAACAAGGGCAAATAGACCTTTTTTATGGTGACGAAACTTGCGTTTCTGAAGAAGGCTTTGTTCCTTATGGTTGGCAATTTGACGATGAAAATGTTTGTATAAAAGTTCAAAAAGGACGTTCTCTCAACATCTTTGGATTAGTATCTCGATTCAATAAATTCCTTTATAAAATTTCCGACAAGAATATTAACTCGGATCTTATTGTCGAATTTCTTGATGATTTATCTTTAAAAATTATCAAAAAAACGGTTATCGTTCTCGATAACGCCAGTATTCATAAAGCGCTTAAAGTAAAAGTGCTATTGGAGACTTGGCAAAAACGAGGACTTTATATTTTCTTTCTACCAGCTTATTCCCCACAACTGAATATTGCTGAAAGACTTTGGAAAGAAATCAAAGAAGGTTGGATAAAGCCTTCGGATTATATAGATGCCGAAAATCTTTTTTATGCAGTAGATAGAATTTGTGCAAATATTGGGAAAAGTTTGAAATTGAATTTTTCCCAATATTCATTTAAACCCATACTCAATTCTGACTGATTACTTAATGCCCTCACTATCAATTAAATTTGCGTAACCTCTCCTTATTCAAATCTCCCCGAGATCAGCTTTGCTAATATCCTTAGCAAACTTTCCTTTTGGATTTTTTTATTTCACTACTGTACACTTTATAGCAGACAGAGAAATTTTCATTAGGGAAGGATTGATTTTTTAGTTAGTCATTGTGGTTATCGACTACTCGATTAGCGCAGTTAAAAATTGGTTCCGTAGAGACAAGGTATGCCTTGTCTCTACCACCATTAAAAAAAATATTGTTCCTTTATATTTATCAAAACAATATCTTAAACACTCCCCTCTTCATTCCATTTTAGTACATTCATTTTGTACTTTTGTTGATTCATCAATCTATGAAAAAACAAATGACTCTTTCAACCAATCCAGAATTAGAACTCGCCTTTCAATTTGTTCAATATACCAATAAGAATATTTTTCTAACGGGGAAAGCTGGAACAGGGAAAACCACTTTTCTCCATCGAGTAAAAAAAGAATGCATCAAAAGAGCGGTCGTCGTGGCACCCACAGGTGTCGCTGCCATCAATGCGAAAGGAATGACAATTCATTCTTTTTTCCAATTACCTTTTGGTCCATATTTGCCTAGCAATAAAAATGATCCTCGCCAACAAAGACGTTTTTCCAAAGACAAAAGGAATCTAATTAAAAGTCTTGATTTGCTGATTATTGATGAAATCAGCATGGTTCGAGCGGATCTCCTCGACGGTATTGACGATGTGCTTCGTCGCTACAAAAACCCGACGGAACCATTTGGCGGAGTACAACTTTTGATGATTGGTGATTTGCATCAGTTGCCGCCTGTGGTCAAAAATGAGGAATGGCATTTGTTGAAGGACCACTACTCTACCGCTTATTTTTTTGGAAGTCAAGCTTTACAAAAAACCTATCCTATAACTATACAGTTACAAAAAATTTATCGACAGTCAGATTCTATTTTCATTGACTTGTTGAATAAGGTGCGAGATAATCAAATGGACCAAGATGTTTTGCAACAATTGAACTCGCGATTTATTGATAATTTCAAACCTGCAGATGATGAAGGTTACATCACTTTAACTTCACATAATAATACTGCGAATACAATTAACAAAGAAAAATTAAATTCACTTTCCGAAAAGCCTTTTCATTTCAAAGCAAAAATCACAGGTGATTTTCCACCTCACACTTTTCCTACGGAAGAAAAATTGGAATTCAAAGTGGGTGCTCAGGTGCTTTTTATTAAAAATGATGCTTCACCAGATAAGCTTTATTATAATGGAAAAATTGGGCAAGTCACTCGGATTTCCAAAGATGAAATTTATGTAAAATGTCCAACTGATCTCGAAGAAATAAAAGTATCTTCGGTCGAATGGGATAATGTAAAATATAGTTTAAATGATGGAACGAAGGAAGTCGATGAAGATGTGGTCGGAACATTTTCCCAATTTCCTTTAAAGTTAGCTTGGGCCATCACTATTCACAAAAGTCAAGGATTGACTTTTGAGCGAGTGATTATTGATGCACAATCAGCTTTTGCGCATGGGCAAGTTTATGTCGCGTTGAGTCGTTGCACCAGTTTTGAAGGGATCGTTTTGCGCTCTCAAATTGCTTACTCTAGCGTGAAGACAGATGCTGTGGTAAAAAATCATTCAAAAGATGCAGAAGAAAATGCACCAGATGAAGCTCACCTTTTGCAATCCAAAAAAGCATTTCAGCAAAAACTGATCGTAGAATTATTCAGTTTCAAGTATATTCAAAAAGTGGCGAGTCGGGTGTTACGAAATTTTATCGAAAATGAAAACTCCTTGACAATCGCGGCAACCGAAAAAATTCAAAAATGGATCAACAATGCGCATGAAAAAGTTTTCTCGGTTGCACCAAAATTTGAGAAGCAATTGAAGTATTTAATTTATCATGCTGAAATACCCGAAGAAAATGAGGAGCTACTCGAACGCATCCAAAAAGCAAGTATTTATTTTTCAGAACAAATAGAAAATGAGCTAGAATCTCAATTGGAAACGATTCCAATTTTGACGGATAATAAAGCGATCAAAAAATTAGTGACGGATAATTTAGCTCTTTTGACCAAAGAATTATTTGTCAAAAAAATCTGCTTTGCAATGGCCAAAGAAAAATTCTCATCGCAACAATATTTACGATTAAAAGCGAATGCAGATTTGGATTTTGAAAAACAAAAAAAGAAGACCAAAAAAAAGAGCAGTCAATCCCTTCCGAGCATCGACACTTTGACGACTCCATATCCTGAACTTTACAATCGCATCAAAATGTGGCGAGACGAAACTGCTGCCGACTTGGAAGTGACACCTTATGTAGTGATTACTTTGCGAGCGATCATTGAGTTGACGAATTACTTGCCGACTGATTCTTTGTCATTGCTACAAATCAAAGGGATTGGCTCGGCGAAGGTTCAAAAACATGGCGCTGACCTTGTCGAGATTATTGAAAGTTTTTGCAGAGAAAAGAAAATTTCCGCTAATTTACCTTTTCCCGAAACGCCTAAAAAGGAAAAATCAACCGCAACCACAGACACTAAATTATATTCTTTCGAACTTTTCAAATCTGGAAAAACGATTGATGAAATTGCGGATCAACGAAGTTTGACAAGAGGGACGATTGAATCACATTTAGCACATTTTATTTTAAATGGAGAATTAGATATTTCTCAAATTATGCCTAGTGAAGCAGTCCAAGAAATTGAAGCTTATTTCATGGAAACGAAATCGGAATCATTTAAGGAGTCATTCGAGCATTTTAAAGGAAGATATAGTTATAGTCAGTTGAGGATGGTGGTGAATCATCTGCAGAAGGGGAAGTAGTTTTTCATTTGCAATCAAATTTTAAACCTTACCATTTGGCTATGTTTAAATTTTAATGCCCTGAAATCCAAGTAAATTAAAAAAACATAGAATCATAGAATTTCTTACCTTCCAAAAAACAGAAAAATGAGCAAAAAGAAGATAAAAATAAAAGATAGAGAAGTTAGAATTATAGAAAAAGACGGAATGGATTTTATTTGCATCACAGATATTGCAAAAGCAGGAAAACAAGGAAAAGGTAGAGCTGCCGATTTTATTCGTAATTACCTCAAAAATCCAACAAATCTTCAATTTCTATTTATTTGGGAAAAATTGAATAATAAGAATTTTAAAGTGGACCTAGCGGTACACTTTAGATTTAAGGTGACCGAAAATAATTTTACACTTTCCACTTCTCAATGGATTAACGAAACTAATGCCAATGGTTTGATTGTAGAAAAGGGAAAATATGGCGGTACATATGCGCATGAGGATATTGCCTACCATTTCGCTAATTGGTTTGATGTAGAATTTTATGTTTATTTTATCATGAAGTTTCGAGAAATGGCTCAACTCAAAGACAAATCTGCTCAGTTTTATTTAAATAAAATTTTTGATTCTACTTTAGAAGCTAATCAGTTAGCTAAGTTCCTTGTAGATGGACAAACGTTACTAGAAGAAGAATAAATAATTACAGCCACAGCTTTTGAACAGTCTCTTTTTGCTAATTAAAATACAAGGAATATCGTCAAACTTCTCAAATCGATATTCCTTGTTCGATACTCATTCCCCTCCCCTACTCTACCACATCAATTCCATCCAACGCATACTTCTTCAAAATATCCGAAATCGAATCAAAACCATCTCTTGCCCCTTTATCATCTTTTTCAAAAAGTTGAGGTTGATTCGGATCGATACCTTGCTGATCGTTCCACCAAGTTTTAAATTCTTGATGAGTCATCTCCCGCGCATACAATCGATTATCGTAAGCAACGGCATTTTTCTTTTGTAATTCTTTTTTCTCTTGCACTACCCTTTCCATAATTTTTACCCAGACGTCGCTAGTCGTATCGAAGAGGCGAAGCTTGATCCACCAGTTTACAAAAGTAGCGGCGGCAATCTTATTGGACTGTTGATTACTCGAGGAAGCTCGAAAAAAATCAAGTGCTGCAACGATAAAATAATCTTCAAATCCTTGCACCTCACTACCATTGATATCTGGCAAAATCTGCTTAAAAACAATTCCAGGTTTCACTTGAAACTCAACCAATAAATTATAGGCTCGATGTTCCGCAAAAGTCAAACTTGCTATTTCTTCTTCGATTGGAATATAATCTACAAATGTGGTAAAGTCTATAATCATATCCTTCCCTGCATTCTTTTTATTTTCCATAAATGTAAATTCGATATGAGTAATCTTTCGCCCTGACCGACGAATCATATCTGCAGAAACTACATATATACTGGTACTTTTATTGATCTCTGTTATCGCTGGTTTAAGTACTTTATCATTGAACATTTTAAATGCCTTATACTTATCTCTCAGATCCATCAGATAGCGCAGCTCATCAACGCTGAATACTTTTTTAAATACCTTTCGATATTTTTTTCTTTTGTTAAATGTTCCTTTTAAAATCTGAAATAGTCGAATAGAATATGATTTATTTAAGCGATTCAACTCGGGTCGATAAACCGCTACGTACCTCGACAGCCCAATCAAAAATTGCGACATGTAAACGCCAAAACCAAAACTGATTCCTTTTACCCCATTTTTCTCCGTTGGAACTGCATCCGAACACCAACTGATAAATCCATCCAAATCTTTTCCCTCCACTTTGACATCCGTTTTAAATCGTATTTTGGCATTCACTAGCTCTTCGCAAAGGCTCGAAATATTGGAGTACAAAGAACTACTTTTCAAACCTTTCCTTCCATCCGAAAGTGCAGAAGCCAATTCGCTCAAAGGAACAAAAATTGGTCGTGGCAAATCGCTTTGTGTTTTTGGATTGACATAATGCGCAGCGATATAACAGACCGTTTTGATGGCTCTTGCCGAAAGTTTGTAAGATGCATCATATACAAGTCGATCATCAAAGCGAACTAAATCTGTAGGATTCTGATTTTTTTCAGACATTGCGTAAAATTTGAAATGAAAAATTCAAGCTGCATATTTTTTTAAAAAATAAGGTCTTTACAAAAGTAAACCTTTATACTTTAATTCAAAACTAAAAGTATAACGATTTACTAACATTGGAACCTTCTCTGTATTTCAGCCAGTCCCAACTAGGCGACCTTTGAGTTTCAAACAGGTGACTTTTGAGTCTCAACTAGGTGACCTTTGAGTTCCAAACAGGTGACCTTTGAGTTCCAACTAGGCGACTTTTAAGTTCCAACTAGGTGGCCTTAATCTGCTGAAAGCTTTTGTTGCTATAGGTTTTTAGATTCCCTAAAGATTATAAAAGTATTTAAAAAGAAGAAAAACTTAAAAAGACTTAAAATAGAGAACTTAAGCTTTTGATGAATCAATTTTTTTTCCTTTTCTCTATACTTAATTTTCTTAGTCTCAACTAGGTGACCTTTAATAGCATACCTATGTAAAAGTCACCTAGTTGGGACTAATTTTTTTTATCCGAGTCCCAACTAGGTGACTTTTACATATATACAATGTGATTGTATCAAAATTTAGCTCATAAATGGTTAATTGAAAAGAAAATCAATTGAGTTAGTCCCAAACAGGTGACCTTTAGCAGATGAAATCTTTACATTCTAATGTTTCCGTAATGTTTTTAATAAAACACGAGTGAATATCTAGTTCCAACTAGGTGACCTTTAAAATAGAATGCTACTAAAGGTCACCTACTTTGGACTAAAGGCTAAGAGGAAAGAATCAAATCTCCCTAATCTAGTCCCAAACAGGTGACCTTTAGGTAGGCAAAAGTTAAAGGTCACCTGTTTGGGACTATTTATCTTTCCTAACCTGTTGAAAACCAAAGAAATAGGTTCTAAGTAGGTGACCTTTAGATGAAGATGGGCTAAAGGTCTCCTGAGTAAGACTAATATTAGGTGAAGAAAGGTTCGAATGCCGTATTTGAGTTCCAAGTAGGTGACCTTTACTTTATTTTTGAGATTTTACGGGTTTTAAATAGAGGAATTAAAATTGTTAGTCCCAAGTAGGTGACCTTTGAGGTTGATTCTGATGATGCGAATTAATTTTTTGGAAAAAGTATTAGAGTATAAACTGTTTCAGTTACATCCTCATGGTTTGAAATTTATGGATGGCAGGATGATGAATGTATTCGACTTAGTTTTTTTTGGAAAAAGTGTTACTGATTAAATCCGCTGTTCTCATTCTAAAAATAGAAAGGAGTTGATTTGATTCACTGGCTATTTAATACACATTTTTCAAAGTTAGTGACATTCAACTAAAAGTTACCAATAAGTTTGATTAAGCCGAAAACGTATAACTAGGAAAACTAACATCTCATTTTTAATAAAAAAAAGATGGAGCTAATGAAGCTTTTCTAATTAGTTAGAAAATTAATTTGTCGATAGCTATTTAAATAACGCAGTTATAAAACTGCAAGACTGGCAAACTGCAAAACTGTATACAGTTTTGCAGTTTTATTTGTTAAATAAAAACTTAACCTGATTTTTAATTGTGATTTTATTTTTGGAAAAACAAATAGGACTAATATTCTTGTTTTGCAATTGTGTTTCAAATAAAAAAGTTATTTGAAACTTTTGCTAAGGACCAAATAAGTAGTGAAAATTCTGAATCTATTTAGTTCGCATTCCTAAGCCAATTAATTAACCTCAAAATATCTCTTCAAATACTCTGCGAGAAGTACAATTATTTTCCCCAAAAAAAGGGCGATAGAAAAGTTTAGATAAACTGCAAAACGGTAAAACTGCAAAACTGCTTTTTTACGGTTTTTTAATAATTTTTTACAAAAGTTCATAAAACCATTTTTTTACACTTCAATTTTCCTGAAATAAGAGAAGATAAGCAAAGAGAATTTTTTTTAAAAGATCATTTCAACTAATCTCCAAAATTTCTTTTTTACAAATCGAATTTCAGGAATGATCACCAAGTAAATCTAAAAAGTAACTCAATTTTTACGTTAAACTGCAAAACTGAAAGCAGTTTTGCAGTTTGTTATTAAATGGGTTAATCTTCAGAGTAACTTGACTAATTTGATTTACCATTTCTAGCCGAAGAATAAATCTTTAAAATAAAGTCATTTTAAAGCGATTTAAGCCATTTTCACTCACTTTACTTCTACTAGTTCGACTTAAGGCCTCCAAGCGCTTAAAATAGGTTGTTTTAAACCATTATTAAAAATAATGTATTTGAAATAGTAAAACAATTAAAATTTAGCAGTTTTGCAGTTTCTCCGTTTTGCAGTTTTTAAGTATCTTTGTGATTATGAGAATAGGAATCACCAATTTAAAAGGAGGTGTCGGTAAAACCACCCTCACACAGAACTTAGCCGTTTGTTTTGCTCACATGGGTTACAAAACGTGCATAGTCGATACGGATAAAAATCAAAACTCAGTTTCTTGGAGCGGAGCACGGGATGAAAGTCTGCCAGAGATATTAGTCGTAGGTGTCACCGATCCCAAGGCCGTCAACAAGACCGTCGATAAACTTCACCAAGATAATGAAATTGTGCTCATTGACGGAACTCCTTCCCTCTCGGAAATGACGACTCGGATTATTTTAGTTTCGGATATTTTAATCATTCCGATTTTACCGAGTGCGCATGATGTTCGAGCGATGGGGCAGTTTTTTGAAAGGTACGAGCAGGCGCTCGAATTTAGAGATTCGATTCCTGCTTACTTTTTTGTCAACCAATTTTCGGAGAAGTATATCATTCATCGAAGTATCAGAGAAATGCTGAAGCAATTCGAGATTGGCATCATGGAATCTACTTTCAAAGAACGAGTTTCTTACCTCGAAACTGCGCTAGAAGGGATGGGCGTCTATGAGTATTCGGATAAAAAAGCAAAAGCAGAAGTAGTTAAAATGACGCAAGAAGTGCTGGAGTTGGCTAAAAAGGAAGGCTTAATTGAATAAATTTTCTTTAAAACTGCAAAACGGAGAAACTGCAAAACTGCAAAATTATTATTTTCGAAGAAACAAACGTAAAATGTCATGGCAAAGAAAAAGATAGATACTTCTAAACTAGACTTAAGTTTAGGAAGGAAACGACTGATAAAAAAATCGCCAATTAGAACTGAAAAAGTAGATAGCGATGAGGTGATCAAAAAAATTCATCCAGAAGTAGTAGCTGCTCTTCCAAAACTTGCTCCTGTCAAAGCAAAAGAAGTTATTCCACCAGAACCTACAAAACGGGTGACATTAGACATCCCAGTCAGTTTACACAAACAAATCAAAATGCATGTTTTTGAATTAGAAACTACGATGAAGAAGTATTTTTTGGAATTGGCAGCGAAGGATTTGAAGACAAATAAGAAATGATTGCAGTTTTGCAGTAAAGACGGATTGCAGTTTTGAAAGTTTGAATTAACAACAAAATATGAATATTTTACGTTTATTTGGATTGCTATTCTTAATACTTTTTCTTTCATCATGTCCTAATTTACCTAGAAAGGATTTTGGACCAGTTAAGTGTTCAGATGAGGCGATTTATCTGGGGAAAATCAAATTGGATCATAATTCGTTAGAATATTTTCCTTACGAAGAATTCAATTCTAGAAAAAGTATTTACTTTATAAATGCAAAAAAGGAAGAAATTAAATTCAGTCAACCTTTAAGAACAAGACCACATCGGAATTTCGTGAGAAGGGTTTTTGACATTACTTGCGAAGATGGTTCACTAAATGTTTGTCAATCAGATAACGAATGGTATAGTGTGTTTTATGAATGTGATGAACTGGAGATAGATTTATACGCTACTTTAAAGACAATACATCGAAGGAAACTTCAATTCATAGATAAGTTAGAATTAAGAATGCAAAATAGAGAGGATCGAGGAACGAGTTATTTAAAGATAGTTACTTCATCAAAAATCATTCAAGAAAAATCTGAAAGGATTTTTGGCTATCAAGAGAATTATGAGTTTTTGACAGATTTAGATACACTTGATAAGGTATTTATCGATGTGTTCAAATCAACTAATTCAAGGAGAAGAATAGACGAAATTTATTATACGACTGATTTAGGAATAGTAGCCTTCAATGATACACTTTCAGGCTTTTGGATTCACGAAGGAATGGAATAGACTGCATGCAGTAAAAACGGTTTGCAGTTTTGCAGTTATTTTTTGAAATATTTTTTTATTAAAAATCAAGAGGGTAGGGGACTAATTGGCAAAAAAAAATCATATAAATTTGAAGAGATTAAATAACTTCAATGCAAAATAAAATATATCATGTTTTCAATTTTCAAAAAGAAAAAAAATAAACCATCCAAAACAGTTGAAATTACCGATCAAAATTTCAACGAATTAGTGATGGCTTCAAAGGTTCCAGTATTACTAGATATTTGGGCACCCTGGTGCGGCCCTTGCAAAACGATAGGTCCAATCATTGATGAAATAGCGGAAGATTTTGAAGGTAGAGCTTTGATAGGAAAAGTGAGTGCAGATTCGAATCCACAAATTTCTGCGATGTTTAAAGTCAAAAGTATTCCTACGCTTCTTTTTTTGCAAGGAGATGAATTGGTGGAACGTTTTTCAGGGCTTGTTCCCAAACCCAATTTGGCTGAGATTTTAGAGGAGTTGATTACGGAAAGAAAAAGGGGAGAGGAACCGAAGTAATTCGAAGCTCCCGCTTCGAAGCAAATATGATTCAAACAAATATGATTCGGAGCAGGAGCTTCGAAGTACATTGACCAAAGCAATTTTTCCATGATAAAAAAAGACGAAAAGAGCCAAATTTTAGAAAATGTCATCATCGGATACCGCAAAGTAGTCGATGATCGATATCAATATAAAAACCTAAAGGACCGAAAAGGTTTCCCCGATTCTTTTACCGAGCAAAGAGTCGAAAAATTTAAATCTTACTTCTTAAACTACGTATACCCACCACTTGAAAAAAGAGAAATCCTTGATGAAGCGTTCGATAGTTTGGATAATTTCATAAAGTATCCAGATAAATTGCTGCGTGTCTTAATTGACTCTGCAAGTTTGATTTTTAAATATGGCAAACATCTTCCCAAAATTTTGAGAGCAGGATTGAAAGCATTAAAATCATTTCGAAGTGCGAGCAAATTTGAAGGAAATTTAGTGGAAAAAGCAATTGTTCAAAACCAAAACCCACCTTATTCGATTATTCAAATTGAAGGATTAATTAAAACGTTGTCGAGAAAAGAGATTGATGAATTTATGGAAAGTAGTCTTACTTTATTCGACACCCTTCACGATCGAACTCTCGTAGCGAAGATCAAAAGAATCATGGATCACTTGGTCGAGAAAATGAAGAGACGACCGAAGGTTTATTCCTCTGCTGAAGTCAAAGGATTAGAAATTGGCAAAGAAATTATTGAAAAAGGAGATTTGCTTTTCGAAGAATTAAGCACAGAGGAGCAAGGTGAAATCTTTAAGTTTATCGTCGAGATGGAACGCGAAGAAATGGATCGGATTTTTGGATAAAATTTAAATTTCAAAATCCTTATTGAAAGTAGTCTTGCTGAATTCCAAAATTTTAGCTTTTAAAAAGTATATGAAAAAAAAAATCCTGCAAAAGAAAAACCTTTCCAAGCTCAGGAGTCAGTCAAACTTATGAGCTATAAATATTTCCCCAACATCTAACTACTCATCACTTTTAACTCATCAATCATCACTTAACTTATTACCTAGAAACAGTTAAACCTTAGCTTTTCCCTTCTTTATTTTATTTGCATAAGTTTATTCAAAACATATAATCAAATTAATTGGAATTGGCAGATAAATTCGTTTATTTGGCAACTATAAACAAAATAAAAATCTGATAAGTATGGAACTAAAAGGAAATCATGACTTCAAAGTTTCGAGAACACAATTGTGGATTTATCTCATGGATCCAATTGTTTTAGCTAAAATTACGCCTGGTGTATCTCGATTAGAAACACTTGGAGAGGATAAATTCAAATCTATATCTGTCATAAAAATAGGTCCAGTCAAAGCTTCATTTACAGGTAAATTAAAAGTAGTAGATAAAAATCACCCAGCATCTTTTGTCATCAAAATGGAGCAACTAGGCAAAATCGGAAATGCTCATGTTTCGGTTCAAATGAATATTGATGAAAAACAGGAAGGGATCGCTGCGCTTACTTTTGATGGAAAAGCGGATTTGTCAGGAGTCATCGCTAGAACTGGACAGCGAGTTTTATCAGGTGTGGCGAATGTCATCACTAGACAAGTTTTTTCTGCCTTGGAAAAACATATTGAAGAAAATAGAGAACTTGAAAAACTATCTCTATCAATGCAATCGACAAAATCAAATGAATCATTGCCATCAGAAGAACTTCCAGAGTCAAAAGACTCAACTAATCCAGAAATTAATTCAATTGTATAACCTCATTTGCAATTCATAAAACCTATAATTTTTTAACTTCTAAAACCTTTTTTCACTATGACAAATAAAATATCGGTCACAGTTAATAGAAAACAATACACCGGAGAGGTAGAATCAAGGACCTTGCTGTCCGACTATCTTCGAGAAGATTTATCATTGACGGGTACACACATCGGATGCGATACCAGTAGTTGTGGAGCATGTACTATTCATGTCGATGGTAAAGCAGTTAAATCATGCACCATGCTTGCCGTGCAAGCAGATGGATGTGAATTAACAACGGTGGAAGGACTTGCTACGAACGGAAATTTACACCCCATCCAAGAAAGCTTTAAAGAGGAACATGGATTGCAATGTGGTTTTTGTACGCCTGGAATGATGATGACTGCCACGGATTTTTTGAAAACAAATCCTACCCCTAACGAGCAAGAAATTCGGGAAGCACTCGAAGGAAATTTTTGCCGATGCACGGGCTATCATAATATTGTAAGGTCAATTCAGCTTGCTGCGAAGAAAATGAGTGAGGCCGTTTAATCAAAATTAAGATGTTAATTGAATTCAAAAATTGACTATCGTATTTTGATTAAAAAGCCAAATCAATTTTTTCCAAAACAAAGTATAGAAACAATTAAATAAAAAAATCATGACAAAATATATAGGAAAATCTGTAAAACGAGTCGAAGACAAACGATTCATTACAGGTCAAGGAAAATATACGGATGATATAAAAATGCCAGGAATGGTTTACGCATATATTTTTCGAAGTCCGTATGCACATGCGACGGTCAATTCAATACATATAGATGCAGCAAAAAGTGCAGCAGGGGTGGTAGCAGTTTATACAGGTGCAGATATTCCAGAAGCAATTGTGGGAGTGCCATGTGGTTGGCAAGTTGATTTTAAAAATGGAGATACTATGAAAGAGCCTCCGCATCCACTTTTAGTTAGAAAAAAAGTAAGACATGTAGGTGATGGAATTGCGATCATTATTGCAGATACGAGAGCGAATGCAAAAGATGCATCAGAATTAATTGAGGTAGATTATGATATTCATGATGCAGTTACTAATGCTAAAGAAGCAGTCAGAGAAGGTGCTCCTTTGGTACATGAAGATGCACCTAATAATATTGCTTTTGATTGGCAATTAGGAAATCCAAAAGAAGAAGTTGCTGCAGCTTTAGCATCGGCAGCTCATGTAACAGAATTGGATTTTGTCAATCAAAGAATGATTCCGAATGCGATGGAACCTCGAAGTGCCATCGGCCACTACGATACTGCTTACGATAAATACACCTTATATACATCAACTCAAAATCCACATTTGACTCGCTTGTTGATGTGTGCATTTGTTTTAGGTTTGCCAGAGCATAAAGTTCGAGTGGTTGGACCAGATGTTGGAGGAGGATTTGGTAGTAAAATTTTCCATTATATCGAGGAGGCTCTAGTTATTTGGTGTTCGAAGCAGATTGAACTTCCGATCAAATGGACGAGCGATAGAAGCGAAGCATTTATGACAGATGCACATGGTCGAGATCATGTGACGAATGCCAAAATGGGTTTTGATGCTGATGGAAAAATAGTCGCACTTCAAGCGAATACTTTTGCCAATATGGGAGCTTATCTTTCCACTTTTGCGCCAGCAGTTCCAACTTATTTGCATGGAACATTGCTGCAAGGATTATACACTACGCCAAAAATTAATGTGGACGTCACCGCAACATTTACTCATACCAATGCAGTAGATGCTTATCGTGGTGCAGGTCGACCTGAGGCAACTTTTCTTTTGGAAAGATTAATTGATTTGGCCGCATTGGAAATGGAAATGGATCCTACGGAATTGCGTTTTAAAAATTTCATTCCAGCATTTGACGGAGTAGAACAAGAAGGTTATGTGACGCAAGTTGCGCTGCAATATGATAGTGGAAATTATGCGCCAGTTTTGAGTCGAGCATTAGAAATGGTTGGGTACGAAGCTTTTCGAGAAGAACAAAAAAATCAAACGGGTGATAAACTTTTAGGGATCGGATTTTCCACTTATGTCGAAGCTTGTGGAATTGCACCTTCGGCGGTGGTTGGAGCATTGGGAGCAAGAGCAGGACTTTTTGAGTCAGCGCAAGTTCGAGTTCAGCCAACTGGAAAAGTAAGTGTTTACACCGGATCACATTCGCATGGTCAAGGTCACGAAACTACTTTCGCTCAAGTCGTAGCAGACCGCATGGGAATTCCTTTGGATGATGTCGAAATTATTCATGGAGATTCTGATAGTGTGGCATTTGGAATGGGAACTTATGGTTCGAGAAGTTTGGCTGTAGGAGGAAGTGCGATTGTAAAATCTATTGATAAAGTTTTGGAAAAAGGCGCAAAAATCGCAGCACATTTGCTCGAAGCATCGGCCGATGATTTGGATTATGCGGAAGGAAAATGGACCGTAAAGGGAACAGACAAATCGGTCGGGTTTGCTGATGTTTCTTTGACGGCTTATGTGCCACATAATTATCCAGAAGGATTAGAACCAGGTTTGGATTTTAGTAGTTTTTACGATCCAGCGAATTTCACTTATCCATTTGGAGCGCACGTTGCGATTGTGGAAATTGATAAAGAAACGGGTTTTACTAAACTCAAAAGATTCATCGCAGTTGATGATGTTGGAAATGTGATTAACCCAATGATTGTTGATGGACAAATTCACGGAGGACTCGCTCAAGGAATTGGGCAAGCGATGCTTGAAGGAGCGATCTATGATGAAACTGGTCAATTAATTAATGGAAGTTATATGGATTATTGTATGCCTCGTGCGGATGATTTTCCGAGTTTTGAAATAGATCGGACGGTGACGCCTTGTCCGCACAATCCACTTGGAGTAAAAGGTGCAGGAGAAGCAGGTTGTATTGGTTCGACCCCCGCAGTTGTGAATGCAGTTATTGATGCACTTTGGAAAGGTGGTCATAAGGTCAAAGACGTTAAAATGCCGATGACGCCTGAACGGGTATGGACCGCAATGCAGGGGTAATTTTTTCGAAATTCAATTTTTCTAATAACTCAAAAAAAACTCAAAATGATACCAAATTCATTTGAATATAAAAAAGCCACTTCCGTGGAGGAAGCCATCTCACTTTTGGGTGATGATGTTCAGATTTTGGGAGGCGGTCATAGTTTGATTCCAACGTTAAAGTTGCGGTTAAATGCTCCTGAAACTTTAGTTGATATTTCTAAAATAGAAAGTCTCAAAGTTATTCGGGATAATGAAAATTCCATCACCGTTGGGGGAGGAGCAACCCACGCTTCGATTGCAGCGGATGCTTCTTTGGCAGAACATGCACCAATGATGGCTCAAGCGGCCAAAGAAATTGGAGATATCCAAGTTCGAAATGTTGGGACAATTGGAGGAAGTATGGCGCATGCAGATCCTGCGGCGGATTGGCCAGCAGTTTTGTTAGCCTGTGATGCAAATGTTGTCATCCAAGGAAAAGATGGAAAACGAGAAGTTGACATCGATCAATTTTTCAAAGGTTTTTATGAAACAGCTTTAGCGGAAGGCGAAATTATCACCGCTGTTCGAATTCCAAAGATGGCATCGAATCGTCATTCTATTTATGTTAAATTCAAACAACCTGCTTCTCGATTTGCGATTGTTGGTTGTGCAATTGGCATCGAGATGGAAGGCGGCGTGGTTAAATCTGCTCGCATCGGAATGACCGGCGTAGGTGAGTTTGCGTACCGAGCAATGAATGTCGAAAAAGCATTAGTTGGTCAAGCATTGACTGCTGAAAGCATTGAAGCTGCTGTCAAGAATGTAACTGAAGGAGCAGAGGTGATGAGTGATCATTACGCTTCGCAAGAATACCGAACGCATTTAGCTCATGTTTATGTGAAACGTGCGCTGAAGAAATTGGTGTAAAACCAATATGTAATTGTATTGTTACAAAAATAAGCCTGTCAACTATTTTGTTGATAGGCTTATTCATATTTGCTTAAAATATACCGTGGTAATCTGCTTTAGCAGACCTAATAAATAAATAATATTCTCAAAGTCTGCTAAAGCAGATTACCACGGTATAATTGTAAAAAATAAATAATGGAAAAAAACAAATCCATCAACGATATAAAAAAACTGCTCCTTGACCAAGGCTATATTTCAGATGATGCGATAGCGATGTCCATTCATTTAGCGATGTTTTTAAAAAAACCATTACTCATCGAAGGACCTGCAGGAGTTGGAAAAACCGAGATTGCAAAAGTGATGAGCAAAGTTTTAAATACCAATTTAATTCGCCTCCAATGCTACGAAGGACTCGACGCCAACCAAGCAATCTACGAATGGAATTATCAAAAACAATTGCTCTATCTGAAAATGAATGAGCAAGCTGATTTGTCTTACAATGAAAAAGAAGCAACCATTTTTAGCGATGATTTTTTGATGGAAAGACCTTTGTTAAAATCAATCATGGCGGAAAAGTCTCAAGTTTTATTGATTGATGAAATTGATCGAGCAGATGAAGAATTTGAAAGCTTCTTTTTAGAATTATTATCAGATTGGCAAATTACTATTCCAGAAGTGGGTACTCGAAAAGCTAAGTCAATTCCTTTCGTCATCGTCACGAGTAATCGAGTACGAGAATTGTCAGAAGCTTTGCGTCGAAGGTGTCTTTACCTTTGGATTGACTATCCAACTTTTGAAAAAGAACTGGAAATTGTTCAAACAAAATTACCTGAGATTAATGAAAAGTTAGCGACTCAAATTTGCCATTTTATGGAAGAAATCCGACAAATGAAATTAGAAAAATTACCAGGCATTGCTGAGACAATTGATTGGGCAACGGCATTGAGTTCGATGCACATTGATCATTTGGAAAAAGAAATTGTGGAGTCCACTTTAGGTGTAATTTTAAAAGATTGGCAAGATATCCGAGATGCTCAAATGTCACTTTCCGAGTTGCTAGAGAAAGTTGGCGTCACTTCAAAAATGGGTTAATGAGAACGAAAAATTTAATCCAAAGGCAAACAAATCTACCTGCTCACGTCATTCAATTTTGTCGTTTCTTAAGAGACAATGGTTTTGTGATTGGAATAGGAGAGGAGTGTGATTTATTAGAAGTTTACAGTCAATTTATTCCCGCTTCTTTTAGTGAACAGAAAGATTTATACAAATCCATTTTAGTAAAAAATCGAAAACAGTTTGTCCTTTTTGATGAATTATTTCAACAATATTGGACCGAGCTTTCTAAAGCGGAAGACAGTAAAACAAAAGATAAAGAAGAGAAAAAAATTCAACCTCAAAAATCTGCTAATCAAAAAAACACGCTTCAAGTTTTAAAAAAATGGTTGCACGGTGGACACGTTGAGGAAGAAAAAGAGATATCTACCTACAGCGCATTTGAAGCGATTAGCAATAAAGATTTTTCCACTTTTTTGACCGGCGAACAAAAAGAATTATTGGAAATAATAAAGATTATTTCTCAACGGCTCGCCAATAAATATAGTCGAAGATATATTCGCTCCAAATCCAAGAAACAAATTGATCTTAAAAAAACGATTCGCCAATCACTTCGAAAGGATGCCGAAATCAATCAGTTTTTTTTCAAAGAACAACAGAAGCGAAAAGTCAATTTGGTTTTGATTTGTGATGTTAGTAAATCGATGGAATTGTACAGTCAATTTTTGATTGAATTCATGTATAGTTTTCAGCAAGCGGTGCATCAATTGCGAACGTTTGTTTTTAGTACTCGCTTGGTTTCGTTGAGTAATGTTTTGCAGGATGGCGATTATGAAAAAGTTTTAAATAACCTTGCTGATCAAGTTCCATATTGGTCGGGCGGAACTCGGATAGGGGAGTCGTTGCAACAATTTAATGAAAGATATGCGAGTCGAATGTTGAATAAAGATTCCATCGTAATTATCTTGAGTGATGGTTGGGATACGGGTGATTTAGATGTTTTGAAAAATGCGATGAAATCAATTCATAAAAAAAGCGATCGGGTCATTTGGCTAAACCCTCTAGCGGGAAATCCTGATTATAAACCTTCGACGAAGGGAATGGAAATTTGCCTACCTTACATTGATGTGTTCACTTCTGCGCATAATTTGGAGTCGTTAAAAAGTGTGGTTAAACATTTGAAACATAAAAAATACAAACCAAAATTTTAATAGTAAAACCTTTTATGGATAAAAAAGATAAACCAATTCAGTCTCAACTCAACAACCCTTTGCACGGTGTTAAGCTAAAAGATATCGTAGAATATTTAGTAAAAAAATATGGGTGGGATCACCTTGGAACAAAAGTAAATATCCGTTGTTTCAAAAATGATCCTTCTGTCAAATCGAGTTTGAAGTTTTTAAGAAAAACACCTTGGGCGAGAGAGGAGGTCGAACAACTTTATTTGGAGACCCTGAAATTTTATAAAAAATAATCTATGACCACTCAGCAAAGTATTTTTATCGAAGCATCCATAACAAGTGTTTTTGAATATTTAGTAAAACTCGAAAATCGGAAAGATTATATTCCTGCTTTGGAAAAAGTAATTATGCTCGATCCTTCCCCAATCAAACTAGGTAGCCGATTTACCGAAGTATCGAAAATAGCAGGAAGACGTTTGGAAAACACTTATCAAATCATTGGTTTTGAAAAAAACAAAAAAATTTCAGCAAAAGCTACTGAAAGCATTTTTCCTATCCAAGCAGACTTGCTTTTAGAAAAAAATGAAGTAGGTTGTGATTTAACAATCAGTTTAGATTTCAAATTGACGGGTGTTTTTAGAATGGCGTCAGGAGTAATTAAAGGTATAGTGAATCAACAGGCTAAAGATATTTTACGAGGCATTAAAGGTAACATGGAGTGAATTTTAATTTTTTAAATTTCTCTCTTAATCAACGTTAAAAATAAATTAAACCAACCTTTTGATTTTGACCTAGCACTTTTTAGTTGTTTTCTTGACCGTACATTTTTATCAAAAAAATAATGTATGAAATTATTTCGACACTTGACTTTTCTGTTTTTAGCCCTTCCATTTTTCTGTTTTTCCCAAAATAATTCTAACGCAAATGATTCCATCGATAATGTATTTATCTGTTTGAGTGAAGTGAGTAAAACATTTCATAGCCATGATGAATGCATTGGTTTAGAAACTTGTGAAGGAAAATTAAAAGAACTTTCAGAAGAAATTGCCCTGCGAAAATATGATCGAGCGGTCTGTTGTATTTGTTGGACCAATCCAGGAGATGATTGTAAAAATGATAATCCCAACGCCAATTATGAATACGAAGAAGAAGATGAGGAGAGAAGAAGAGGCGTTTTTTTGGAAGATTTTTGGTGGCTAGAAGGTGGTGGCATATATACTTTTGTGGGTGCATTTTTGGGAAGTGTGATTCTCTTATCTAATGAAGTCTTTATTGGAACATCGTATTCCGTTCTACCTCCAAAATTATCCGTTAAAGAAATATTTGGGATAAAAACTTCACTTGGATTTAGTTTACTTTTTCGAAAAAATCTAAAAAAGGATGCTGTTGAATATGGATTTAATTATCATTCCTTTGAATTTAATACAGATAGAAATTTTCCTGATTTTTATGAAATGGATGACCGTTTTATGTTTTCCGTAAGTTACTTACATCAAATGAATCAGCACTTTTCAGACTATAGAAAGAAGCCTTTAAAAGTGAAATTTTTTCTAGGTCCGTTAGTTACTTTTGGAAGTCAAGATTTATTTAATAACCAAGAATTAAATAAATTTGGGGTAGGCATAACAGGATCATTAGGTATCCCTTTGGGCAAACAAGTGAGCATAGATTTGCGAAGCGATATTACTAATTATTCTACGGAGGTAAAATTAGGTTTGCGATGGTTCTATCAAAACAAATATCCTTGGCAGAGGTGATTTACTCAAATTTGGATAAGAATGTATTTTGAAGAATTAGATCTAGATGGATTTTATACTCACTATGGAGCCTTTTTCTAGATTAAAATGATGTAATTCTAGCAGAAGTTTTTGGTACTTATTTATTACGTGAATGAAGAGTAATAATTAAATTAAGTAATAATTTTCATTTAGGTTAGTTTTAAAAACAAAGTTGCTACGAGCAAGAATGTTTAAATTATTATTTCAACTCTTTCAATAATATATTCCATTGTAAATAAAAATGCTAAGAATAAATTAAAGTGTTTTCAATGAACTCATCATAGATTTAATTTTTCAAGAGTGTGGGATTAATCTACACTATTATAAAATTATTCCTATCAAAAGTAAAAGTTTAAATTTAGGGAAAATCAGAGCTTGATTTTACCACCAAATATTGTTTTAAATCAATTTCATAGAATCAGTAAATCAATTATTGTGTCCCAGTACTTAGTTACTGGAAAATGAAATAAGAGTCTTGGTTAACCAAATCAGCTTTTTGCGGCAACGCGATATTTTTATGACCATTCCATAAGGTTGATTTTTTCCAGATAATCTTGCCCTCTTTTGATTCAACCAATACATAGTCAGCTTCAATATTTTGAAAGTTCGGATTATGCGTTCGGGGTAGGGCAGTAGGCCCGGCAGAAAATATTCTAGTTATATTTAATATTTGAATTACCGTATTACGTCTGAGTGCCTTTTTATTGGGAACCTCTATTTTCCTTTTTATTCTTGATTTAACGACTGCGTCCACCCCAAGTATTTTGGCTAATTTTTGAGGGTGTATTTTCCAAGATTTTTTAATCGGTATATTCTTACTGTTGAGTATCTCCAGCGTTTTTTGAGCGGATTGAATGGAAAAGTTATTTTCAACATTTTGCTGAAGTAGAATGTTCGAAAAAGAATGTTGAAAAGTAATACTTTCTTCTAATTCTATTTCTTCCAGCATTTGTTTATTAATAGTCTTAGGAATCTTACCGGTGAAGATTATCTCAAAAGGAAGTACTGCTATTTTCTCAATATTAGACTGATTATTCTCAGAATAAGAATATTTATTAGTTGTGGAACATCCAAAAAGAGTAAGAAAGCCAATGAAATAAAGGAATGTTATATTTCTCATCATAATGGTTATTTATTTGCATTAATAGTAGCAAATAAATAACCATAACCATAAATGATACAAATCAATAACATTTCTAAATATCTGTTGAATGTAGATATTTCAGAAAAAGAGAAGAAGTTTATTGATGGCATTGAACATGGAGATTATCCACTAAGGGATCGGGTTGTAGTTGTGTTCAACCTGCTCAAACATTATTTGGAAGACGGAGCTAAAGTATTAATGTTGGATGTGGGAATTCAAGCAAATCCTAATTCAGCTATTATTCCAAATAAGGATTCTCATTTTAGTGAGATCAATCTTTTTAGATATTATTCAAGACTCTTTCAAGAAAAAGTAGTGAATGTAGGAACATTATAAAATAAGAAGAAGCTTTATTTTCCTATATATCTAATTAGGAGATGGGGCTTAAGGACTTGAAATGTGAAGAAGTGTTTTGTGAATAAGGTATATTAATATAATAAAACTAATAAGTTTTTTCTAAATATAAAACAGTATATGGTATATAATTTTTGAAAGAAAAATTTACCAAGTTATAGACCAAGAGGTAAATTTTACACACACGCCTACATCTTTAGAAATTTAAGAAGAACACATCTACAAAGTTTTTGAAACCTTATTTCTTAATAAATACAATACATATTTATATGCTAGATTTAAATGGAAAGTCAATTTTACTTTCTGGAGGAACAGGTTCCTTTGGTAAAGAATTCGTAAAAATAGTTTTGAAAGCTTTTCCTAAAGTTAAAAGACTGGTAATATTTTCTAGAGATGAGTTGAAGCAATATGAAATGGCTCAAACTTTTGATCCTAATGAACATAAAGCTATTCGATATTTTATCGGAGACATTAGAGATAAAGATCGATTCATGAAAGCTTGTGAAGGAGTTGACATTATTATCCACGCTGCGGCATTAAAGCAAGTTACAACTGCGGAGTATAACCCTTTTGAATGTATTAAGACAAATATATTGGGTGCTCAAAATGTAATCGAAGCTGCTATTGCTAACAATGTAGAATCGATAGTAGCACTTTCAACAGATAAAGCAGCTGCTCCAGTAAACCTTTATGGTGCAACAAAACTTTGTTCTGATAAATTGTTTGTAGCAGCCAATAATATGAAGGGTAGCCGTAAGACTAAATTTTCAGTTGTTCGTTATGGAAATGTAATGGGATCACGTGGTTCGGTTATTCCATTTTTTATGAAAAAGAGATCTGAAGGAATATTACCGGTTACACATGATGAAATGACTCGATTCAATATCACCTTGAAAAGTGCAGTTGATTTAGTATTCTTTGCTTTGGAAAATGCTTTAGGAGGAGAGATTTACATTCCAAAAATTCCATCATATAAGATTACAGATGTAGCGACAGCTGTTGCTCCTAATTGTAAACAAAAAATAGTAGGAATTCGTCCTGGGGAAAAATTGCATGAAGAAATGATTACTTCAGCAGACTCTCATAATACGATCGAATTGACTAATCACTTTGTGATTTGTCCTACCAATTTAAATTATGTGGGTATGGAAAAAGAAGATTTTCTGAGACATTATAACGGAAAGCAAGTCCCTATTGGATTTAGCTACAACTCTGGTGAAAATAGCGAATGGTTAACGGTTGAAGATATGAGAGAGTTAATCAAGCAACATGTAGATGCCTCATTCAAGGTATCTAAATTGGAAATTATTTCTTAATCTAAAAAGTGATTTTATGAAAGTTCTTAATTATGGACGGCATCATATTACGGAGTCTGATATGAAAGCAGTATGTGACGCCTTACAATCTGATTATATTACTCAAGGTCCGCGAGTAGCAGAATTTGAGGAAAAGTTTGCAGAATATATTGGTTGCAAATATGCCGTAGCCGTCTCTAATGGGACTACCGCGTTACATATGGCGGCATTAGGTTTAGGGGTGGGAAAAGGAACAAAAGTCATTACGACTCCGATTACTTTTTCTGCCTCAGCTAACTGCATTAGATATTGCGAAGGAGACATTACTTTTGTGGATATTAATCCTCATAATATCTTAATTGATATTGAAAAAGTAAGAACACTTTTAGAGCAATCGCCAACAGGGACTTACTCAGGAATTATACCTGTTGATTTTGCGGGCTATCCTGTTGACTTAAAAGCATTAAGAGAATTAGCAGATGAATATGGCATGTGGATTTTAGAGGATTCTTGTCATGCTCCGGGAGGATATTTTATAGACGAAGAAAGTGGACGGCAGCACAATTGTGGAGATGGTTCTCTTGCCGATGCAGCAATATTTTCCTTTCATCCAGTCAAACATATTGCTTGTGGGGAAGGAGGGATGGTGACTACAAATAGTAAAGAGTTATATGAAAAATTAATTTTACTTCGAAATCATGGGATTACTAAAGAGCCTCATTTACTTCATGAGAATCATGGAGGCTGGTATTACGAAATGCAAGTATTAGGTTTTAATTATCGAATGACTGAGATGCAAGCAGCACTTGGGATTTCACAATTAGATAGAGCTCATAGTGGAATTATTCGAAGAAGAGAAATTGCTGCAAGGTATGATGCTGCATTTAAAGATACAGCAGTAGAAACCCTTCGATTAGCAGATAATATTGGTCATGCCTATCACCTTTATATCATTAAAGTGGAAGAGCGAAAGGAGTTATATGACTCCTTAAGAGAAAAGAATATATACGCACAGGTACATTATATTCCAGTTCACACGATGCCATACTATCAATCATTAGGCTATGAAAAAGGAAGTATGCCGATGGCCGAAGCCTACTATGAAAAGTGTCTTAGTATACCTATGTATCCGACGCTGACTAATGAAGAACAAGATTATGTGATTAAAAAAGTAAAAGAATTTAGCTTATGCGAAATTTAGCTATCATACCAGCACGCGGTGGAAGTAAAAGGATTCCTCGGAAAAACATTAAAGAATTCTTAGGGAAACCGATCATCGGTTACCCTATTGAAGAGGCCATCAATTCCAAAATTTTTGATGAAATTATGGTCTCTACGGATGATCTTGAGATAGCAAAAATAGCTAAAGTATTTGGAGCGAGTATTCCATTTATGCGAAGTGGAACCAATGCAAATGATTTTGCGACCACCGTAGATGTATTGTTAGAAGTGATCAATAAGTACGAGATGCAAGGCCAAGAATTTGACAACATCTGTTGCATTTATCCAACGGCTCCTTTTGTGTCTAGTAAATTATTACAGATGGCTTTTGATAAACTAATTACTCATCAATTTGATTCTGTTTTCCCAGTGCTTCCGTTTAATTTTCCGATTCAAAGAGCCGTAAAAATTGCAGAGGATAGAGTGAAAATGATTCATCCAGAACATTTAAATACTCGGTCTCAAGATTTAGAAGTTGCCTATCATGATAGTGGACAGTTTTATTGGATGAAGACAGAGGTGCTTAAATCCTTGAAAAAGGTTTGGACAGATAATACTGGTACGATTATATTAAAGGAAATGCAAGCACATGATATCGATACCATTGATGATTGGGAAATGGCAGAATTTAAATTTTCCATGAATCAAAAATTAAAGAATACTAAACCTTATGTCAATAATATTGATGCAATAAAGTTATCAAAAAATTAAATCCTAAGAAATGAAAGAATTTAAAATTGCTGATCGATGGATTGGTCAAAATCATAAGCCATTTATAATTGCAGAGATGTCTGGTAACCATAACCAATCTCTGAAACGAGCTTTAGCGATCGTAGATGCGGCGGCTGAGGCAGGAGTAGATGCCATTAAACTGCAAACGTATACTGCTGATACTATGACCATTAATGCGAAACATGGATTGTTTAATATTGATGATGATGACTCATTATGGAAAGGTAATAATTTATATGACTTATACCAGTTAGCATATACTCCTTGGGATTGGCATGCAAAGATTTTTGATCGAGCGAAAGAACATGGGATGATTGCGTTTAGTTCACCCTTCGATTCGACGTCAGTTGATTTCTTAGAAAGTCTAAATGTACCTGTTTATAAGGTAGCTTCTTTTGAAAATACGGATATGCCATTGCTGAAAAAAATTGCTCAAACGGGTAAGCCAGTTATCATGTCAACAGGGGTTACTAACCTTTCTGATATTGATGAATCGGTTCGAACACTTCGTAAATATGGTTGTAAGGATTTGGTTTTGCTAAAATGTACGAGTACCTATCCTGCTACTCCAGAATCTTGTAATATTAATACTATTCCTCATCTGGAACAAATGTTTGAAGGAGTGTCAGTAGGCTTATCAGATCATACCATGGGTATTGGTGTTCCTCTTGCGGCAATAGGATTAGGAGCTTGTGTCGTAGAAAAGCATTTTACTTTAAGTAGAGCAGATGGGGGAGTGGATAGTGCATTTTCTTTAGAACCACACGAATTAAAATCGTTGGTCATAGAAGCAGAAAGAGCATTTTTAGCAAAAGGAAAAATCTCTTATGGAATTCAAGCTGCTGAAGAAAACAGCAAAAAATTTAAACGATCAATTTATGTCGTAAATGATATTCAAGAAGGGGAAACTTTTTCTCCAGATAACTTGAGAGTTATACGCCCAGGAGATGGATTAGAGCCGAAGCATTTTGAAATTATTTTGGGAAAAACAGCTCGAAAAAATATCAAGGCAGGAACTCCGCTAAGTTGGGCAGAATTGTAAATTTAAAAATGTAAAGAATGCTAATTAAAATAAAAACAATAAAAGATACAGTTGAAAAAGGATTTTCCCAAAAGGGAAAATTCCAAGTGAAGCGGGAATTGAACTTATTGGAATATGAATATGAAAATCAGCAATTTTGGTTTCTGCTAGACACAAATATTGATCAATGTAGAAAAGAACAAGTTAACTTCAAATTAGGAAATCTCAAAGAAATAAATGCTCAAAAAATTGAAGCATTATTTAATGAAAATTTTTTCCTGATCGCTATTGACAAAATTGAAGGGGAGCTACATTTATTAAGAGATATGTCAGGTGTAAAAACAGGTTACTACACCAGTTTTTCCGATGAATTACAAATTAGTACGCTCGTACATGACCTAGCTTTACCCATGGATAAAGTAAAATTTTCAAAAGAAGCTATCCATCAAATTTTATATTCAAACTACCTACTAGATGGATATACTTACTATGAAGATATCCACGAATTGAAAGCAGGATATCATCAAAAATATGACCCATTTTTTCGACAAATAAACACAATTATCAATGAGGTTGATTATTTAGAAGAAAATCAGTTGACGGCCGAAGAGAATATCCGTTCTCTAAGGTCTAAAATCAAAGAAGCTCATGAAGGAGCTGTGGCCTCGAAAAACACCGTGTTACTTTCAGGAGGTTTGGATTCTATTGCAATGTTAATTGCTTTAGATGACATTCCTGGAATAAAAGGATTGTCCAATATTTCTTTTAAGGTAAAAGATACCTATCAAGATGAAACCGTATACGCTATTAGTGCTGCGCAAAAGTTGAATCGTCCGATTAAGATTAAAGAGATTGATCCAAATGATGTCAAGAACTTTAAAAATTTTGAGCAGACATTTCTCCAAATGAATAACCCTTATATAGGTGCTTGGATTTTTGGAAAATTTGAGGGAACTCCTTATGAAATGTTTTATTCGGGACAAGATACACGGCTTCATACGCCGGTATTAAATGAGGTAGATAAAATAGCGTACTCCCTTTTACCTTATCAAAATAAGTTTTGGCTCAAATACTTGGTGCAGCCATTGGCTAAATTAGGGCAATCTTTTTTTAAACTAATGGGATGGAATAATAGTAAGAATCAAATTATTAAAAACTTATGGAAAGGGTTACACATCGCAGATTTAAAATCTTACGTGGACAAATTTTATTTAAAAATAGATAAAAATGCAATCGCTCAAAAAGGGCTGCCGACGGAGTATTATGATGAATTCCGAAAGTACTACGATTTTGATTTTTCAAAAATTAAAAGTAAAAGAGGTCTGTATAATAAAATGGCAGAGAAGAAATGGAAAGAGCAATATATGTTTGATATACGCTACTTGCAAGATGTTGCTAGGATGAACAACACTTATATTGCGATGCCATTTTACAATCCAAAAATTGCTAGTTTCTCTTCCTCTATGCCCTTTGATTTAGTGACTAAGAAAATGATCGGTCGGTCTCGATTTGGAAAAAATAAGGCGATCATTTATAAATATGTTCTCCGACATGCCTTCCGAGATAAGTTAACAGATATGTGTTTTTATCGAGCTAAAGCAGTATCAGAAACAGCCCATCAAATGAATAATGGGGTGATGGGACAAAAGTTTAAAGAAGTCATAAAAAGGGATTTATCCCTTTCAAATTCTTTTATTCGTAGTTTTCATTTAGAGAAATATGTGGAAAGATATCTAGATACTTCCGAATGGGGTCTCCAAGAAGATGACTACCTCGGCACTATTTATTATATAGCTGCTATTTGTATTTATCATTATCGAGTAATTCTAAAAAAGCAAATATCTTCCAATATAAAGGTAGAAACTAAGCTAGAGGTTGCTCCATCTAAATAAAAGAATAATGAACTTTCACTATAAAATAAAAATTATCGATGCAGAAATTTTTAACAGTAGTAAGCATTTTATTTTTCCCAAATATTATTACACAGTTTTTACTAAATATGCTAGGGCATAAAATACATGCAAAAAGTTATATAGGATTCTCATTAGTCCCTTCTCGTAAAATTTATATGGATGCTGGCGCTCGAATTGGTCATTTCAATATCGTTCAGGTTGATAAAATTTTGATGCGAGAAAATTCATTTATCAAAAAAATGAACAGGATTAGAGGAGCAATGAATGTAATCATGGGTCCTGAATCTGCTATAGCAAATTCAAATAGTATTTTTCGCGCACCATCTCCAATTACTTATGGAAATGGTACTTTAAAACTAGGACGACTAGCGCTCATTGTGACTAAGCATAATTTAGATTGTACTCGATCGATCACGATAGGAGATTATACTACGATAGGTGGTATTAGATCTCAATTTTGGACTCATGGATATTTCCATGGATCTAAAGGAAAAGAAAGAATCCGAATAGATGGGGAAATTGTAGTCAGTAGTAATGTTTACGTAGGAACTGGTTGCATATTTAATCCTGGGGTAGAGGTAGCAGAGAACATCAATATAGGAGGTGGTGCATGTATATCAAAATCTCTGAATCGACCAGGAATGTATGTAGCTCAACCATTAAGATATATAGAAAAAGAAATTGATTCAATTAGAAGTGCGTTGTATAAGGTCAAGGAAAAACCACTTGTAGAGGAAGTTTATGAAAAAAAAAATTCTCCTCAAAAAGTGGAAAAAATAAAAACGTATGAACAAGTTACCACTTAGGATTAATGATTTATTGATCACATTCAAAAAAGATTTCCAAAGAGTCTCCGTATTTTCTTTTGTTTTCTTTTTGGTGAAAGGTTCGGCTTTTGCTGCGGCTTTGTGGTTGTCGAATATGGTTAGCATTGCCGATCTTGGATTATTTGAATATGCTCTTTCAGGTGGATTAATTTTAGCGGTAATTCTTAATTTAGGATTACAAGGAGCCTATCCCTTTTTTATCATTCGAGAAAAAAAAGAAAGCTATCGAGCTATTTTTTTCTTTCATGGTTTATTAGTTTCAGGCTTAATCTTAGGTCTAATTTTTCTCAATAAAATTACTGGATATTGGATACCGATAAAATTCTCTTTAATGGGGATTATGGCAAGTGTGATTGGGATGCAAGTTTTATATTCTACGATCTTAAAGTCGCATGAAGTTTTAATTCCTGCAATATTGTTAGATGGCGGAATATTTATCTTGATCAATATTTATAATATTCTAATCTATCTCGGAGTCTTGTCTTTTAGTTTTGAAACTTTAGAAACTGGACTAATGATTTATATGATGGTATTATGGGGGATTTACTTCCGTGAATATAATGGTATAAAAAACCAATTTACGGTTAAAAAATATAAAGAAGCCATTCATTTTGGAAAACATCTGGTTGCCTCGTCATTTCTAATTATCCTTTTAACTGGGGGAGCTAGAATCTTTATCTATTATTTTTTGGAAATAAAAGAGGTCGGATATTATGGATTCTATTTTAGATTAGCCGCCATTATCGTCATGATTCATCAGATCATTAATATTGTTTTTTTTAAAAAAATGTATCAATCAGATACCAATACTTTAGATCATTATTTTTCTCTGTTCGTTGGTGCTATTTTAATAATGAGCATTAGTTTGTCTTTTTTGGTTCCGGTTGTTTTTTCAAGTGTATTGACTCTTTTAGAAAACTCCTATGGCGATTACAAACTCCTATATTTTACGCTTTCTTTCCAAGTGGTATTTTGGATAATTCTAGCTTTAAATGAGAACATTATTTATCGAGAGGAGCTTTCTTCTAAAATGAATAAAGGTTTTTTTATTATTCTTTTTTTGATGCTAGGAACGATGGCCATTTTTTCAAGATTAGAAATTCTTAATATCTTTTGGCTCACCATTATTAATATGTTAGCTATTGCAGCAGCAGTTGAGTGGCAGTTTTTTTTGCTAAAAAAAGAAAGGAATATACGTTTTACCAATACGCATTTGATTAATTACTTAGCACTCATTTTATTTTTTATAACTTATAATTTTATCTTATGAATCCAAAAATGAATAATTCCATTTGCTTTATTGCTAACTATTCTAAGACTTATCTCTTTCATGAAATTGCTCAGAGCTTAATAGAAAAAGGAGAAAAGATTTGTTGGATAACCGTTAACTTAGAATTGTACGATTTCCTTTGCAAAGAATATGGAAAGGAAAAAGTATTACTGATTAACAGAGATAATATAGATCAATCTTATCCTGTAGTTGACGAATTTAAGATTAATGAATTAGTCTACGGAGATCGAGTTTTGCGACATGAGTTTCAAAATGGCATTCAGTTTTTAACTAATATCCAGCGACCGATTTATGATTTCTTAAAATCTAATGAGGTAAGGTTTGCCTTTGGTGAATTAACTTGGGCACATGAAATTTTAATTCATCGGATGTTAACTAATCGAACAGAATTGAATGCAAAATTTTTAAATCCTCATGTGGTTCGCTTACCCAATAAACGATGGGCATTCTTTAAAGATGAGCGGCAATCTCAAATGTATGAAGTGGTCGATGAATATGAAGAGGTCTCACCAATTGAGGTTAGGAAACCATTTTATCTAAAGCTAAATGACAAAAGACTCAAAAAATCCAATTCGCTAAAAGGGCGTTTAGATAGAATTAAGCGATGGATCACCAATGAAAATATAGATAAAAAAGATCCTACTCATATAACCAAAGGAAAGACTCGACTATTATTAAAATCTCAAGAAGAATTTAATAAAGAAATTTATCGGATGGTCAAGAGAATTGATTTTGAGCAGGTAAAAGATGTTCCATATATTTTTGTTGGATTACACAAACAACCGGAAGCATCAGTAGATGCGTTTGGACGATATTATGAAGACCAATATCTGAATATTTGTAACCTATGGAGAGCGCTTCCTACTGGTTGGAATATTTTAGTAAAGGAACATACCAATGCAATTGGAGATCGTGATTTATCATTTTATAATAAATTGCAAGAAATGCCAGGGATCCATTTTGTGCATGAATCTACCGATTCGTATAGCTTAATTTCTAATGCACAATTAGTCGCAACGATCACCGGAACGATTGCTTATGAAGCAGCCTTGATGAAAATTCCAGCGGTTACTTTTGCACCAACCTTTTTTAATCGAATTAACTATTGCGAGCAAATAGGCTTAACCAAGCTTAATCGATGCGCTTCGCTTAAAGAAGTGGCGGATAGGTTAAGAGGTCAGATTGATAATAGAGCAAAGTTTTCTTCCCTCTTAATGGCGAATTCTTTTGAAGGAGTATTAGTTGATCCGGTTTCCATGCCAAGCGTAATGGAAGAAGAAAATATTGAAATGATTTGTCAAACATTTTTGAGCGTAGTTCAAAATCAAATAGAATTAGACATTGCCTAAGCTTAACTATCAATTAGATTGGCGAGAGAAATTAACGATTGCAGCCATCATCTGTTTATCCTTTACAGGGATTAGTGTTGCCAAAATCGGGAAAGCTCTATTGACTCCCTATCATTTAATGATGGGGGTCTTGATAGGTGTAGGTCTATTTTATGCGCATAAGATTAATAAAGAAATAATATTATCCTTATTGATTTTACTCTTGTACATGTTAGGAGTAAATATATTTAATATTCAGACCGTCAAGTTAACGTCGGTGTTGTACACGGTCATTTTTTGTATAGAGATGATGATTCTCTATAACTTTATGAAGGCGAGCACTACGCAAGTTTTAAAGCGAGCTTTAGAACTAGTGATCATTTTATATTTTATCAATGTGATGATTGGTTTTTGTTTTTCTTTAGTCGGATTTCATGTTCCGGCAATCGAGCAAATTATTCGAATTTATCATATGCAATCAGGAGAGACTAGACCGATGGGTTGGTCTACGGAACCTTCTTATGCGGCATTTATTATGGCGATGGCTTACTTAGCTTATAATCATTTAAATGATCATGAATTAAATAAAAATGTAGCCAAACTCACCTTTGCTTTTATTTTAGCTAGTGTACTGATGAAGACCGCGTTTGGTATTATATATATAGGCGTTTGTATGTTCGATTGGGCGATTCACCTATATCCCAAATTTGTTAGATCTATTCGGTTAATGTATCCTTTTTTTGGAATTATTGTAGTTTTTGGGGGCAGTTATCTGCTCAGTAATTCTGATTTTGAAGCTTTAAAAAGACTCGATACCGTTGGTACAATTCTTTTTGATCCTTTTGATGATAATCAAAAAAAGATGGCTAAACTACAAGAGAAAGATGCTAGTGCATTTGGAAGAATTGGCCCAACATTTATGCTTATTGCAGAAAGTGAAAATTTGAAGTTTAATGTTTACACAGGAGCAGGTGCAGGTGCAGCAGGAACTTTTTTATTAGAAATGTTGTCGGGCGTATTAATTGATGATGGTGATGCAGAATCTCTAGATGTAGGACTTATTCCGGCGTTTGTGATTGATTATGGTTTTATAGGTTTTGTTCTATTATGGATATTTTTTTTGATTTTTACAATGTATAATTTACCTATCTCATTTTGGTTATGTATGATCTTGATCATGTTTAATGCAAATATTAATACCCAAATTTTGTGGTTTGCGATTACTTGTTGTCTCGCAGTCTCGATGAATAGAGCTAATAAACATCCTCCTTGAAAAGGGTGGAGTTATTGAGTTATTAGGTTATTTCTAAAAATGCGGAAAATTTGAAGTAATCATGAATAACTAAATAACCAATCAGCCCTAAGGAATGCGAACTAAATAGATTCAGAATTTTCGGTCGCATTCCTAAGTTATTTTTTTAACAACTTCATTAATTTTTGAGTATGAAAAAAACTAGATTACTGGTTGACGCGAGAGTTGTAGGTGGAGAAGGGCAGGGGAGTGCTACTTACATAAAAGGATTGTATAATGCGATGTATAATAATTATCAGGACAAATATGAATTATATTTTGCTAGTTATGAATACAAACCATTAAAAGAAGCTTTTCCTTTTTTAAAGCAAAGTCATTTTATTCAAATAAAATCTAAGTCTCGATTTAAAATTTATTTTTCAGAATTCCCTAGGATCATTGATGCTTATAAAATTGATTTTGGTCATTTTCAATATATAGTACCTTTTAGGAAAAAATGTAGAAATATTGTCACGGTACACGATGTATTATTCAATGATTTTCCAGAAGAGTTTTCTTACCTCTATCGGTTGAGAAGGAATTATTTATTTAAACGATCCCTTCAGCAAAGCGAAATAAAGCTAACTGTATCAGAATATTCTAGAAAAATGATTGGCAAAAGTTATCAATTAGATCCTGCTGAAATATTGATTACTCCCAATGCAATAGCGGAAGAATTTATTAAACCATATGATAAAGTAAATGCTGAAATGAATATTTTCAAGCAGTACGCGATCAAAAATTTTATTCTTTTTGTTAGTCGAATTGAACCAAGGAAAAATCAGAAAATGTTAATTGAAGCTTATGCTAAATTAGCACTTCATCAGCAAGGCATTCAATTAGTAATCATTGGAAACGATACTCATAATAGTCAAATAATAGAAAATGCTTTAGCGAAGCTTGGTCATTCATGTCGTGAAAATATTCATTGGATTAAATATGTTAGTGACCATGATCTGATTGAATTTTACCGAGCGAGTAAACTTTTTGTGTATCCATCTAAGGCAGAAGGATTTGGAATTCCTCCGATTGAAGCAGCAGCAGTAGGAATTAATACGCTTTGTTCCAATACCACCTCGATGCGTGATTTTTATTTTTTTGGAGAAAACCATTTTTCGCCTAATGATCTTAATAGCCTCGTCAAGAAACTTCAAGAGAATATTGAGAACCCTCCTTCAGCGGAACATTTGAAAAAAATAAGAGATATAATTATAGAAAAATATTCGTGGGAGAAAGGAGCTAAATTGATTCATGGTCAGATTCAAGTTCATATGAAAAATTGTAAACTACGTAGCTTTGGCTGTAGTCGAAGGCAGCAATAATGGACAAAGCAAAATCTACGTTATCGCTAGTACCCCTTGTTCCCGCAAGATGTTTAAGTCTAAAAATAGTCACTTCATTTCGGAGTGGCTATTTTATGATACGTCACACAAAATAGATATTAGCAAATATATTAAAAGTAGAGTTATTGGATTCGTTTTTTTAATTGAAGTAGTATTGATAAATCGAGTTCTGATGTGGTGAGGAAGTTTACGGTGGACACCTTGCGGAAGCCAACGGTATCGCTAGCGGGAGTTAGTATTAACAATTCCTGCAGATATTACAAATGATTGAGGAAGAAAACATAATTAGAAATGCTAAAATATATAAAAGAGAATATAATATTTCTTATTATTTTGTTAATTGGGTTATCATGTTCAATATCTGAATATGGAATCAAAGCAACTATCATGGTCTTTTCGGGAGTAGTAGTTTTTGGTTTAGCGTTAGGTTATATACTAAATAAATTCCGATAACTGTTTCCCCGTTAAATCGCCTTAGTGAGGGATAAGAAATAATCGTCGCTATCGCCTTTACTTCTGCAAAGTGTCTACACATAATTACAATAATGTAACACCTGTTCTTCCTTTTTGTAAAATTTCAGATTGGCTGATTCTGCAATTTTTATAGAAGGAATATTGCCTTCCTTGATTTCGGCTCGCACCCTTGAATTCAATCTTTCAACTAATAACTTTACCATTTTCTTTCCAATCCCTTGCCCCCTGGCATGAGGAGATATTGTCCAAGACAATTCATAAGCATTTGTGGTTGAATCAAAATCAGCTCTCACTGTTCCAACTGGAATATCATTAACCTCTGCGACAAAAAGCATCCTATGTGGATTCTTGATTACATCGTTCAACCAATCTTTATGGTCTTTCTCCGTGATCATTTCTATCGAATGAGATCGAGTTCTAGTTTCGAGATTATTTCTCCATCCCAAGAGCGTTTTCCAATCTTCAAAATTGACTTTTCTTAATTTCATATTTTGATTAGATTCTAATTGTTTAAACTCTCGTAAAATATTTTTTCTTGGATCTGTATCAAAAAAAAGTTTTTGCTTTATTTTATAACCTCCCAGTATTGCTTTTTGAAAATACTGGTCAAATTTTTTTTCATCTAATTCCGTAAAGTCACCAGCGTTAATCGCTAGGTCCAAGTCACTAATACTTTTAGAAAGTACTTTTTGATTATCTATAAAGTGGCCCGTGATCAATTCAATATTTACGCACATACATTCCAGAGAGATCGTACTTGAAGGAACAATAGCTATCTTGGATTTTTTAATTAATTGAACTACATCTATCCCATTTAAATTACTGTAGATATAAATATCAAAAAGAGGATTTTCTTTTTTAAATTTTGCTAATTCATTTTTTAGAGGATCAGAATTAGTCATCACCGCAACCTGATATATCTCTAGATATGGTTTTAAAAAACCTAACATTTTCAAACTTAAACCAAGAGGATCGGCTCCTCCGAAACAAATTAAGATTTGTTTTTTCGCTGGTTCTAATGAAGGCTTTTCTTGAGGTTCGAAGAACTCACTTCTTAACAGGAGATATTCTTTTCCTAGTAAAAGTTTAGAGGAGGAAATATTGAAATCATCTGGCTGAAGATTGATGGCGTGATTGATAATTAGATCTGTCGGAAGAGCTAACTCAGGAAGATCATTAATGCAAACAGTTCTTAATTTTAAATTTTTAACTTCTTTAATGAAATCCTCTTTGATTAAATAATTATCGATTACCACAAAGTCATGTTTAGATGAATTAGTCTCTAAGTAATTAAGTATTTCAACTTGTTTATGGAAATGTTTTTTTTCATAAACAGCATCAATACTTTCTTTAGGAGTATCTAAAAGAAGGAAAGAGCAGGTATAGTTTCCTGCCAATACTTTTGCAAGTGAAGCACATCTAAATAAATGTCCATATCCTGTTTTATTATTGCCCGCTGTCACAATAAATACATTTTTCATATTTATTTTTTTTTAGAAAAAAAATATTTGAATTAGTTTTAATCATCGAATATTAAAACCATTCTGTAATTTAGTTTGAAAAAAGATCTAATTTTAATAAGGCGAGATGTAATATATAAATCAATAATTATACCTTATTTTTCCGAAAAAAAATATATTAAATATGTTTTGGCACTATTTTGACTGCATATATATTATAAGTTATTGTATTTTGTGAGAGAATAGAAAATGAAACTTTCTAATAAAAATTAAATCCGGATGTCAAAAAGGGTTTTATAGATATCTTTCAAGATGAATATACTGAAAAAAACTTTTCTCTCTTTCTACCCTAATCCTGTAAAAAGAGTCAGTTCGTTGCATTTGCAATCTAATGCAGCGGCAGCGGGAACTCTTTCGGTTTTCTCGATTACTGGTCGGCAAGTTCGGTTCCTAGAATTTGAAGAAGGTAGTCACTCGCTAAACGATTGATTATAATTATATCGTACCTGACGACACTCCGATTAGAATCACTT
>Ga0115005_10000305_pt1 | contig 37187 bp, 34 predicted proteins | sample ArcOceMetagenome_FD_87163 | JGI IMG/M metagenome (GOLD analysis project Ga0115005, IMG submission 87163) | Marine eukaryotic phytoplankton communities from Arctic Ocean - Arctic Ocean - Greenland ARC118M Metagenome | ecosystem: Environmental > Aquatic > Marine > Oceanic | place: Arctic Ocean... | reverse complement strand
TATTTCTAGATGAAATTGGTGAGTTAAATTTGTCACTTCAAGTAAAATTATTAACTGTCATTGAAACAGGTGAGTATTACCCAGTTGGGAGTGTTTATAAGAAAAAATTTAGCGGAAGAATCATCTTTGCTACGAATAAAAATTTAGTGGAAGAAGTTGAGCAGGGAAGATTTAGGGAGGATCTTTATTTTCGAATAAGGTTTTATCAAGTAGAGCTAAAAAACCTAAGTGAAAAATATGATAAAATTGAAATTATAATGAAAGCTATTGCCGATATAAAAGCGAAGTGTAAGAGTCAACTATGTATTAGTGAGGATGTTTTAAACATTCTTTTTAACTATCACTGGCCTGGTAATTATAGAGAGCTATATAATACGTTAACATATATGTTTAATATTGCAGAAATGCGTATAAAATTGAGTGATATTCCGTCATGGATAAATATTAATAGTGAGAAAGTACAAATTTTAAAAGAACATAAAGATTATTCAAAAGCGTTAATGGAATTTGAAAAGAAATTTATAATATTATCCCTTTTAAAATATAATGGTCGTGTTGTAGAAACAGCTAATAATATTGGAATTAGTAAAGTTACTTTAATTTCAAAGTTAAAAAAGTATGATATAGATAGAAGACAATATAAAAATACTAATATTATGGTAGGTTAATGGGTTTTAAAGTTAAAGATCATTATTTTATGAAAGCTAAGAAAGATAATTTCTTGGCTCGAAGTGTATACAAACTTGAAGAAATAGATAAGAAATATAAGATATTATCAAAAGGAAATCAGGTACTAGATTTGGGTTATCACCCAGGTTCCTGGACTCAATATACTTCCATTGCTGTAGGTAACGAGGGTAGTGTAACAGGTATAGATATAAAAGAAGTGAACAGAAAGCTAAGTACGTTACAAAATGTAAAAGTCTTTCAAAAAGATATAAATGATATAAAAGATTTAGTTGAGCTTGAAGTAGAAAATAAATTTGATGTCGTGATTTCAGATATGGCACCAAATACAACTGGAATTAAGTCTGTTGATCAAATAAGAAGTCTACAACTGGTTGAAATGGTTTTTTATCATTTACCCCAATTCTTAAAAACAAATGGAAATTTTGTTATTAAAGTTTTTGACAGTCACGAGGCTCAAGTCTTTTTAAAAGAACAAAAAAACCAATTTAAAAACTTTCATTTTTTAAAACCCAAATCGACAAGAAGTATTAGTAAAGAATTTTTTGTTATTGGAATCGGCTACACAAATGCGAAATAAGATTATTTTACTAGTCATCGTTTTTTCAAATTCTATTTATGCAAATTTTAATTTCAATAAAGATTTAAGTCTGAAAAAAGTTGATAAAGATATTCTATCAGAAAGTATAACTAATCATGTGTTTGCTTCAGATGGCTGGCCTAAAAGTGTAGAAATTGAAAATAGAGTATATCAAATAGAATACTCCTTAAATGAAAAACTCGAAAATTATATTCAAAAAGAGTTAAAACGCTATGGAACATCCTATACTTCAATCGTTGTTATAGATAATAATAACGGCAGCATTGTGACTGCAATAGATTATGCTGGTAAATCAAGAACATTTAATAAAAACTTAACTTTCTCGAGTACCAATCCTGCAGCAAGTATATTTAAAGTTGTGACAGCTGCAGAATTGATAGAAAATACAAAAGTTAATGAAAATACTCAATTTAGTTATAATGGTAGATCTTCTACACTCTATAAATATCAACTGAAAGAAAATAAAAATAAGTGGACTCGAGATATTCCTCTCTCAAGGGCTTTTGCGAGTAGTAATAATGTTGTATTTGCAAAAGCAGCAATGCAAAATACAGATTGGGATGGTCTAACTAAGATGGCAAATCGTTTTGGTTTTAATCAGCCTTTAATGCAAATGTTAGATGTCGGTAGCTCAAAACTATTTAGTGATAACGATACATTTGGCCTTGCTGAGCTAGCTTCTGGTTTTAATCGAAAAACCTTAATGAGTCCTCTTCATGGAGCTATAATTGCATCAATTGTTGCAAATGATGGTGTGCTTTTAAAGCCATCTATTATAAGCTCAGTTAAAGATGTCTCACTTGATAGGCTTGTTTGGAAACCAAAGTATATTGCTGAAAGAATTTTTAGCACAAAAACAGCATCTGAAATGCAAGACATGATGGAACTAACAGTTAAAAGAGGTACTGCTCGAGGAGCATTTAGACCTTGGAAAATAAAAGCGTTAAAAAATATTCGATTAGGCGGGAAAACCGGATCTATAACAGGTGGATTACCATATGGGAAAAGAGATTGGTTTGTCTCATATGCAAAGCCTGAGGACTCAAATGATAAAGGGATTTCTATTTGTGTTATGATCGTGAATGAAAAAAAATGGTATATAAAGTCTACAGAAATTGCAAGAAATGTAATGAATTACTACTATAAAGAAATTAAGAAAAGTGAGATTTAAATGTTTGGATTTAAAAAGAAGCCCGTTGATAATACATTAACAAAAAAAGAAAAATTTAAAAAAGAAGCAAAATCAATCTTTTGGATTGTATTTTTAGTGCTAGGTTTTAGATCAATGTTTTTTGAACCTTTTAAAATTCCATCAGGTTCAATGATTCCTACATTATTGATTGGTGACTTTATTTTAGTTAATAAGATGTCATATGGTGTAAAAGTTCCTTTTTCAGATTGGTTTAGTGACCCAATTTATATCACAGGACCGTCAGGACCAGAAAGAGGGGATGTTATTGTATTTAAATATCCAAAGAATCCAGATTTAAACTATATAAAAAGAGTTGTTGGATTACCAGGTGATACGATTCAAGTTATCGACAAAAGAGTTTTTGTAAATGATGTACCAATAGTTGAAGAAGACTTTAATGGTGTCGAAATTATGGATGATATGGATGAGAAATATAAAAGATTTAATTTTAAGTTTTTTAAAACAAAAACAGGTAATCATACTCATATTGCTCAAATCCATGAAGACAACGCATTTACTGCAGACTTTCCAAGAATAACGGTTCCTGATAATCATTATTTTGCTATGGGAGACAATAGAGATTTTTCATCAGATTCTAGAATGTGGGGATTTGTCCCATTCGAAAATATTAAAGGCCGCGCGTTCTTAGTTTGGTTTTCATTATCGATACCTTTTCCTTGGTCTCATGAAGATGAAAGCTTTAAATTTAGACCATGGAGAATTGGTACAGTAATAGATAACTCACCAGGTATGTAGTTATTTAATTTTAATTTGTGTTTCCCCATCATTCCCGCTTTGGGTGGGAATGATTTCAATATCTTTATTTTTTCGGATATATGAACGAAGCCAATTTTTTAATATGCCATTTCCGTGTCCGTGAATGATTGTAATATAAGGTAGAAGCTCTTGCATTAAATCACCAATAGCTTTTTCTACAGTATCAATGAATTCTTCTAGGCGCATACCTCTACAGTCATATTCAAAAGATACATCTCTAGTCTTCTCTACCATAAAATTGAATTGAGTATTAGAAGTTGATGACGGGTTTCCCTTAAAGTTTGCTATTTTGAGACTAGAAAGTGGAACTTGCATTGTAATCGCTCCTATTGACACTAATCCGTATTTGTTATTTTTAACGAGCTTTTTAAGGGTCACAGATTTTTTTAAATTGATAGAAAAATACATTTCACCTAAATTATATGATGTGGGAGTGGAAAGGTTTTCATATAAAGGAGTATCATCTTTTTTAGGAGCTTGTAGCTTTGTTATTTCAGCATTAATTTCGTGAAAATTTTTATCTATATATTTAACTTTTTTAATCTCACCTGATTTTGCAGCTGTGAGTGTATTCTCAGCTTTTTTATGTAATTTTGATATTTTTGATTTGAACTGAATGATTTCTTCTTCAATTTTTAATTTTAAAATTCCATCCATAGAATCTTTTTGATTCTTTAACTGTTTATTTATTTCGTTTTGTTCATTTATTTGTTTTGATAATTCATTCTCTTTTTGTGCAAGTGAAGATAATAATTTTTCGTAATGAATGACTTTGTTGTCTTGAAGATGAATTGAATCATTGTAGATATCTACAAAGTTAGGATCAAGATGAGTCATTTTGTGAAAAATTTGAAGCGCTTGAGATGCCCCTGGAGAACCAAAATGCAGTCGATAAGTTGGAGTATTGGACTCAATATTAAATCCTACATGAGCGGAAAGATAATTTGAATCCTGGTGTAATAAGGTTTTTAATGTTTGATGATGGGAAGATATAATAATATGAGAATGAGAAATATTTTTAATTTTTTTAAACAATGACATTGCTAAAGATGATGCTTCTTCTGATGATGTCGAATTAAAAATCTCATCAATTAAAATGAGATTAGTTTCACCTAGAGTTTGAAGTAAATATTTGTAGTTTACAACTTCAGCAGCAAAAGAGCTAAGTCCTGATTTTAAATTTTGATTATCATTACCAAAAAAATAAATATTAGTATAAATAGAAATTGATCCACTTCGACAGGGAATATATAAACCATGTTTTAAAAATAGCTGTGTAAGCGCTAATAACTTAAGTGTTGCTGTTTTCCCACCAGTGTTGGGGCCTGAAATAATAATCCCATTACAAGATGAAGAAAGAGAGATATCATTAGGAATTGCATTTTCAATGAGTGGATGAAAAGCTCCATTTAGATCAAACGACATATCATCGTTAATTTCAGGTCGTACTAAATTTAATTCAAGAGCAAATCTAGAACGAGCTAAGTTTAAGTCGAAGTACAAAAAGAAATCTATTATTTGAGATAATTCAGAAGTGAAACTTTGAAGTAATGTTGAGTAATCACGCTCGATCTTGTTTAGAATTCTTTCAATTTCAAGTGTCAAATCTAGGCGTAATAGATTTAAATCCTTAATTTGCTTAGGTTCAATGAAAAAAGTTTGACCAGTTTCAGATCGCGAAATAATTTGACCATGAGTTTTGGTGTAAGTATCACTTTTAAGAGGAAGGACATACCGATCATTGATAATATCAATGGTATTAAATTGAATAATATTAGCATTTTCAGGATTGGATAAAAATTTATTCAGAAGTGATCTAATTAAAGTTTCAGCTTCCATTTTTTTGAGATATAGAGGACGAATTTCTGGATGATTATGAAAATTAATTTCACCAGATGGAGAAACAAATGATCTGAATCTATCAAGAATCGATGATTTAAACTTATTTTTAAATTGGTTAAAAGTATTTAAGCCAAATTGAGGGAAGTTTGAATCAATAAATTGAAAACTTTTAATATAGAGCTCTGGAAAGAGTATTAAAGTGTTTAGTTCTACAAGGGAGAGGACGCCATTTTTATTGATCTTTGTAAGAGAAAAATCTTTGTTAAAATCTTCATCAAAAAAATGAAACTGATCATATAAGTCATTTATTGAATCTTTTTCAACAAGTGAAAGTAGATGATTCGTCCCTTCAAGTCTAGAGTGTATATCATTTGTAGATTTGGCCATAGAATTGATCTGTGAAATATTATCAGAAAAGAAAAGGTAATGATTAAGTTTCTCTTCTATTTGATTCCAGTCAATTTGGCTTTTAATTGTTGAGATATCGTGTATATTCATAAGTATGATTCAATCATATGCGCAAATTAAAAGTCAGGCAAATATAATAAATGTAAAAAGTGATCAAACTGCATTTATTCAGAAAATTTATAGCACATCGTATTTTATTGTTATTTCAATTAGATTTCCTGGAAAAACAGAGTATCTGATGATCGGTAGAGGCTCCGGTTATGAGGGAATTTGGTATCGAGATACACTTGTTGAAAGTGGACTTAGAAAAAGAGATCAATTTTTAGAGTACTTGAGAAAGCACTTGAGTTCCTCAACATTTCTTGAAATGAGAATGGATACAGATGATAGAATTTTTTCCATTGATTACCAGAAATGGGGGAGAAGGAATTCATTATTTGTTTTTTACAAAGCTCATAAGCTATATTTTATTAACTATTATCATGATGATAAATCTGGAGAGATGATAATTTTCAAATCATGGAATCAAACAAAAAAAATATCAGAAAGCTGCGAATTTACAGAGTTTGATGAAATCGGAAGATATAAACAAGAGGAAATGGTTGATAAAAAAATCCCTGATATTGAAAAACTAATTAAGAACGAGAAAGAAAAAGCTTATGGCTCTGAAATAGAAAAAAAGAAAAGTAAATTCTTAAAAAGAAAAATGAAAAACATTACTGCAGATTTAGAAAGAATTAATTCGTGGGAAGAGATACAAGCGATTATCGATAAAGATGAACAAATAGATAAATTACCAAAAGAATTTAAGATTAAAAATTTAAAAATAAAATTTAAAGAGGCGAGTCACTTCAAGAGAAGAGATGAATTATATAGTAAGATTAAAGGTTTGAAGAAAGGTAAAAGAATTCTTGAATTAAGATTAAAAGATACAAAAAATGAAATTGAGAAAACGGGTAATACTCTGTATGAGAATATGCTAACTCCTATAAAGCCTGTGTGGGGTGGTAAGGCTTCAAAAAAAGTTGAGATGGAAATTATTAAAGATTATAAGTTATTTGTATTTTCTGATTTTTCATTGGGAGTTGGAATGTCTGCAAGTGGTAATGATCAATTGAGAGCAACTTGGGGAAGTAAAACAGACTATTGGTTTCATTTAGATGATAGGAAAAGTCCTCATATTATTGTAAAGCTTCAACGTGGGACGGTCGATATAAGTGTCTTGAAAATTATCGCATCTGCCTTTGCAAGGTTTAGTGACTTTAACCTTACAGAGTTTAATATTGTCTATACCCAAGTTAAAAATTTAAAGGGTGTTGCAGGAGTAAAGGGAAGTGTAACTTTCAAAAAAGAAAAAAGGATTAGAATAAATGACTTCAAGAATTGGAATGATTATATTATTAGCGAGTCTCTCTAAAATTGCACTAGCGATAGAGATGTATAATTTTAATCAGTATGACGATTTATACTTTGAAATGAAAAACAAAGAGATTACTAAGTTATTAGATAAGTACTCATTTAATAAAAAAAATGAAATTATAAGTTTAAAATTATTTTATCTTAAAGGCGAAAAAGATTGCGAGTTCAATAATCCTCTAAATGTTAAAAGAAAAATAGTAGATAGTATTAAAAAACAGTTTATGTCAAAAGCTGATCTCGTTTTCTCATCAACAAGTAATACTTGGTTAGGCCTATACCGTAGAGAAAAAATAAATAAAAATACAAACCTGTATATTGACGATACCAACTTGTTGGATATAAGTGAAATCGAAATTACAACGAATGAAAAAGAAATAGTTTTAACGGAAAAGATGGAAACACAAACGAATACGACAACTTATTTATTGAAAAAAGAAAAGTGGAGTGATGGTAAGTACATCATTGATAGAGTGACAAGGACAGCGGACTTGAAAAATGAAACAATTATAACAAAATCTAATCTCTATTATCAAAAAATTGAGGGAGATATATGGATGCCTTCAAAAGTAGTCATTAATACGAAACAATATATTGAAAATGAACAAGAAGAAAACACAGAGCGCAATATTGTAGAGGAATTTGAATTTATAAATTTCCAGGTTAATAAACAAAAAGCATTAACATGGTATGCAAAAAAATAAGTAACTTAATTAGTCAATTATAAAAACCTTTTTTTAATAACTCGAATTAGTATAATAGTGTACCTAATAAAAGATCATAAGGAGCATATATATGAGCGAGATCAGAGAAAAAATTGAAACGGTACTATCTTCTGCCAAAAAAATTGTTTTTGGTCAAGATGAAATGCTAGAAGCTATTATTGCAGCCTTAGTTTGTGAAGGACACTTATTAATTGAGGGTATGCCTGGATTAGGTAAAACTCTAAGTGTTTCAGCAATGAGTAAGCTATGTGATCTAGACTTTAATCGAATTCAGTTTACTCCGGATTTACTACCAAGTGATCTTGTTGGTACTATGATTTATAATCAGAAAAAAGAAGAGTTTAGCACTAAGTTTGGTCCAATTTTTACTCAATTAGTACTAGCAGATGAAATTAATCGTTCACCTGCAAAAGTTCAATCAGCACTTCTGGAGGCCATGGCCGAAAAGCAAGTAACAATTGGTGATAAATCTTACAAGTTAAAGTCACCATTTGTCGTTATGGCCACACAGAATCCGATTGAACAAGAAGGAACATACAATCTACCAGAAGCACAATTGGATAGATTTATGATGAAAGTTCTTGTTGATTATCCGGATTTTCAATCAGAAAAATCAATTCTTGATCTAAAAATGGCTTCACTAGGTGAACTACAACCAATTTTGAATACTGAAATGTTAACAGGACTAAAAGAAACAGTTGATTCAATATTTGTTGATGAAAAATTAAAAGATATTATTATTAAAATAGTTCATGCAACAAGACCTGGAAACGAGTTTTTTAAATCTAAGTATGATGGAGCGATAATGGCCGGAGCATCGCCAAGAGCAGCACTTTGGTTATATCGAATTTCAAAATTTAAAGCATTTATGGAAGGTAAAGACTACGTTTCTCCTGAACACGTTTTATCTATTTCGAAAGCCGTACTTGGACATAGAGTAATTTTGTCATATGAAGCTATAATAGATAAAATGAATGTAAGAGATGTTGTTTATGATATTGCATGTGAGTGCTTATAAATGAATCTAAAGGAAATAGAAAAGGTCGTTGGATCGATACAGAGTAATCTCTTTAAAAACTCGAATGCTTTTTCTGTTGGTATGTTGAAATCTCACTTTAGAGGTGCTGGACTTCAGTTCAAAGAACACCAGATATATAATCCAGGAGATGATGTTCGTTTTATCGATTGGAAGTTATCTGCAAAGACTAATACTACTTTTGTTAAAACCTTTGAAGAAGAACGGAATGTTGAAATTCATATTCTATTAGATATTAATGAAACAATGCATATGGGATATAAAGGTGTTTCAAAGCTGCAAGCAGCGATAGAAATAATATGCCTGATTTTTCTTCTAGCAGAAAAGTCGAAAGATAAAGTATCAATTATTGTAAATTGTAATGAGCTACTTATTATTCCTGTAGCAAGTGGTCAAAAAGGTATAATACAATTAATATCATTGCTAGAAAAAAACAAAATTATCGATACTAACGGACATGTTAATTTTAGTTATGAATTCCAACATAAATCGAACTCCAGTAAAGTTATGGGAATGCTCAAAAGCTTAGTTGCTAGAGGGAAAGAAGTTATTTTATTGAGTGATTTAAATAATTTCGAAAATGAAGAAATTCTGTCAAAGCTACTGTACAGAAAAAATATGCACTGCTTTATTTTGCAATCACCTCTTGATCGAATGGAGAAAATACCTTTTTCTATTTTTGGTAGAAGCAATAGAGAGATTAGATATATAGAAAAGAATTCTAGTTTAAAAAAAGAGTTACCAAAAGGCCGTTATAAGTATTTAGAAGTGAGTGATAGGTATTTGGAGAAGTTCATCCGTGAAATGTTATAAACTATTAATAAATTGTTTATTGGTTCTCTACTCAAGCATTTTGTTTGGGAATGAAGTTATCCCAATTGATGTTGTAGAAATAACTAATGGTGAGATCTATAGAGTTAAAATTTTATCAGAGCTTACTGACGATGAACTAGAGAAATTTAAAAATCAAAAAATAAATAAGATCATGTATGTAACTGATGTAATCATAGATAGAAATCGTGAATTTGAAGTTTTTATTACAAATCCTGATGTAAAAAAAGAGAGTAGTGAAGAAGAAAAGGACGTTTTTTCTTGGGAACAATTTCAGTTTAAACCAACACAGAAAGATATTAACTCAGATCTATTTGCCTTTCAAAAAAACTACAAAATTGATAAGAAAAATATAATGACTCTCATCGTTTTTAGCTTTGTTGCCTTCATTGTTGTTTTTATAATCATTTACTTGTTTAAGAAATATTTGAGAAAAAAAAGAGAGAAAATTTTAAGAAAAGAAAAAATTAATAAATTACAATCTCTTGTTCTATCTGCTTTCAAAAGAATCGATTTTGAGCTCATTTATAATAGCAGAGAGGAAATCTTAAAATATAAATTATATAATGAAGATAAGTTTAATAATTTGTTGAATGCAATAAATGATATTCAATACAAAAAAGAATGGACTGATGCAGAGCTAAATGAACTAGTAAATTGTAAAAAATTATTAAGGAGTCGTGATGGAATATAAGTCTCTATCCTTTGTAATTTTTGGTTTAATATTTTTGTTAATATGGATGTTTGATTATTGGAAAATATTAAAAAAAGGTGAGCTCGCAATACCCCATGATGGTAAAGTAAAGCCTAGTATTTTAAAATTACTAAATTTCTTTATAGGCGTTTGCGGCATATTACTGATGTCCTTTTCGCTCACTGGGCCTAGAAAAGCATTGAAATTTATTCCAAGTGATATTGAAGTGAATGATATCTATTTAGTCATGGATGTTTCAAGATCAATGCTTGCAGATGATTTGAAACCTAATAGACTTGAAGTTGCAAAAGATAAGTTGCGAGAATTTGCAGGGCTTAGACCTACAGACAGAATTGGTGTTATTATTTTTTCAGAAAAAGTATTCACTCTACTCCCTTTAACGACAGATCCCAAACTTGTAGACGAAGTTTTAGCCGATATCAAAATTGGTTACTTAGGAAGTGGAACAAATATTGGAGATGCCCTTGCGCTAGCGGTTGGAAGAGGTCAGGCAAGTAAGACTAAAAATAAAGTTATTGTCCTTCTTACTGATGGTGTCAATAATGTTGGTAATATGACGCCTATTAATGCCGCAAGAACTGCAAAAGAGTTTAATATAAAAGTCTATACGATAGGGCTTGGAACAACAAAATCGAAACTTCCAATAGGTAAAGATCTTTTTGGAAATGTGCAATACCAAAATCTTCCCGGTGGCTCAATTGATCTAAAAACTTTGGAAGAGATTTCAAAGCTAACGGGAGGGAAGAGTTACCTTGCTAATAGCGAAAATAGTTTGAAAGAAATACTTGAAGACATTCAAAAGCTTGAAAAAACGAAAATAAAAAGTCAGGGACGTGTGATCTACGAAGAATTATTTTTTAAGTATTTATTATTTGGAATAATTCTATTTCTCTTCTCTGAACTTGTAAGAAAACTATATTTAAAGGAGATTGTATGATTTTTAATGAATTAAAATTATTAATCCCTATATTGATTGTTATCATTTTATTTTGTTTTATCACATTGAGAACAAACTCAAATTTTTTTAAATTTATAGAAGATTATTGGTTTTTTAAAAAAAGTAAATATGCTGTCGCAAGTAATTTTTTTTATATCTTAGGAGTCTTACTCATCTTGATTTCTCTCCTTGATCTGAGAGGTCATGAAGAGAGTATTACTGGAAAAACAAGTGATAAGCAAACTATGATTATGATTGATAGCTCTGCTAGTATGCTGAGTGAAGATGTTAGACCCAATAGATTTCAAAAAGCAATTCTTTTGGCTAGGCATTATGTAAAAAAAGCAGTGGGACAAAAAATTGCTATAAGTGTATTTTCAGACTCTCAAAAGATCTTAGTTCCTTTTACAGACGATTATGACTTAATTCAAGCTAGGCTCGGAATGTTAGAGACTTTACAGCTTGGTAATGGAGGAACTAGTTTAAATCTTGCGATTCAAGAGTCTGTTCAATACTTTAAATCGACTTCAAAAGAAGTTGTGGGTAATATTTTAATCTTTACAGATGCTGAAGAAACAGATGGTTCAGTTGAACTGAAACTACCCGAAGGTATTAATGTTGGAATCGTCGGTGTTGGAACGGCAAAAGGTGGATTAATTCCAACTCGAAATGCAAGAAATGAATTTATTGGAAATAAAACTCATAAAGGTAGTCCGGTCGTAACTAAACTAGATGAAAATTATCTAAAAAAACTATCAACTACAATTAAAGATTACAAATACTGGATTGCAACATCATATACACTACCTACGGAAGAGATTATTAATTTTTTTAATCGAAAGTTTGACTTAAAACAATCCAAAAAAGATTATAAAATTAGACCTGTCTTGTTTTATTACACACTAATTCCTGGAATTCTAATCTTAATCATTTCATTTCTATTGAAATTTAAAAAAACTTTTATTGCTCCACTTCTCTTAATTTTAACTTTTAATAGTTATGCTGTAAGCAAAGCTCAAGAAAAAAAGCCTGTTAAGTCTGAGCAAACTAAAAAATTAGAAGATCTTTTAGCAAAGGGCGAACTTGAAAAAGAAGGTTCAATGGCCCTGGCCTCATCTTTGTTGAAAGATGGTTTTAGTAAAGATGCTGAAAACTTGTATGAAGAGAATATAGAAAAAGAGATATCTGAGGATAATATTGAAAATCAATTCAACCTTGGTACAGCTAAACTTAAAAACCAAAATGTAGAGGGTGCAATTGATAAGTACAAAGAAATTTTAGATTTTCTTGATAATAACAAAATTGCCAATGAAAACCTTGAAAAAGAGTTGAAACTTAATATATTAAAAGCTCTCAAAAGCTCTAGTGCAGGAAAAGGCAAAGGCGAAGGTAAAGATAAAAACAAAGATAAAGATGACTCCCAAGATAAGAATAAAGATAAAAGTGATGAAGGTGAAAAATCAGATAATAAAGACGATAAAAAAAATAATGATGAAAAAAATGATAAAGAAGACCAAAGTAAAAATGATGAAAATGAAGATAAAGAATCAAAACCAAAGAATGAAAATGAACAAGAGAAAAAAGAACGTCAAAATAAAATTCCTGCTTTGTTGAAGCAATTGATAAGTGATGACAATCAGCTGCAAAAAAAACTGATTGATGGAAAAACAACAAAAAGAAAAAAATCAGAAGCAAAGGATTGGTAAATGAGATATCTATTACTTTTTATTTTATTAACTCAAGTTGCAAATGCAAATATATTAAAAATCAACGTATCTCCAGAAAGACCAGTGTTAGATGAAATTTTTAATGTCGAATTTATGTTAAGTGTAGATACAGAAGAAGAGCCTATTATAAATTTTAATGTAATTAACTTAGATGTTGTTTCAAAATCAAGTCCTCAGGTTGCAACAAGAGCAACTTATATAGGAGGAAAGGTAACGATTAATAAATCAATTACATATGTGTATGAAATGAAAGCACAGAGAGAGGGGAGTGCTTATATAAATAATATCTCAATTGATGTTGGTGGTAAAAACTATAAGCATCCATCAAAGCTGATAACGATCACAAAAGAGTCAGTAAAAGAAAAAAGTCTATTTGCTCGTGCCGAAATTGAAAAAGAAAATGTATATGTTGGAGAATCAATCGTTGTTCGCTATTATCTTTATAATAGAGCCGATGTAGGTATAAGAAATGTAGATATTAAAAAATTCCCAAAGCTTGATAAGTTTCTTAAGAGATTTCATCAAGAAGATATGAAGTTAGAGCGAGTGAATATTGGTGGGAAAATTTATGAAAGAAGAATTATGTATACTGCACAGTTATTTGCTCAAGGAGCAGGTGAATATAGAATAGACCCTATCACTATGAATATAAGCTATAGTACTGGTGGCGATTCGCTAAATTCATTTGGATTTAATTTGAGATTAGGGAGGCAAAGATCGACAACACTTATTAGTCCTGAGCTTAAAGTTAAAGCATTGTCAGTGCCAATTGAAACTATGCCAAAAAACTTTACGGGATTAGTTGGAAATCATAATTTCAAGTTAGAAATGAATAGAAATAAATTCATTGTAAACGAGCCTATCGAACTACAGCTAACTGTAACTGGAAATGGAGCCCTAGAGTTATACGAAGCCCCAGTGTTGATTTCAAATCAAAATGTTGAAGAATTTGAAAAAAGTGGTGATTTAGCTATAAATAAAAACTTTACTGCGGAGAAGAAATTTAAATACACCTATCTTCCTAGAGATTCATTTAAAGAAGATCCAAAGAAAGTAGAGTTATCATATTTTAATATTGAAGAAAATAGTTTTAAAACTGTAACCCTTGATATTCCAAGTATAGAAGTTGCCGGTAGATCAAATCGAGTTGCTATTGAAAATACATCAAGTTCTGTTAATAAGGTTGATGAAAAGTTAAATGAAGCGTCTGCTTCATTATATAACTCAGAATGGAAAGCAAAGTACTTAATCATAAATACATACCTTTTGAATTTAAAAAATATCTTTATTTTATGTTCACTCTTGTTGCTAATGTATGGATTTTATACTTTTATTAAGCTGTTTAAAGGAAGAGCAGTCAAGGATTTAAGTCCTTTTGATGATATATATAAGAATGGAGTTACATACTCAAAGCTCTTTCGAATTTTTAATCAGATAGATGATTCAAATAAAATTCAAGTCATTATAAATAAATTAGAGGTGGATGAATCAACTAAAAAATATTTTTTAAAATTATTAGAGGACCTAGAAGGTCAATACAACCAAGGTGAGAAACAGGTAAAAATAAAGGTGAATAAAAAATATTTCCGTAAAATTGAAGAGATGGCCAAAGTCTAATATGATGACACCCGCTAAAATCGAGTCATTAAAAGCTTTTGGCATCTTAATTGGTAATTTCGATGGAGTACATTTAGGCCATCAATCTCTAATTGATAACTTTATTAAGACATGTGGTGAAAGAAAAATCACTCCCGTTTTATATACTTTTTCGCCACATCCATATCACTTTTTTCATGATTCAAAATCTCCTTTTATTATTTTAGATAACAATAAAAAGTATCTTAAGTTAAAAGAAGTCGGCATTAAAAATGTCTACGAAATAGAGTTTGATGAAAATCTTCAGAAAATGAGTCCAGAAGAATTTATAAATAAGTATTTACTTTCAAATAGCAATTTAAAATTAGTTTACTTGGGTCATGACTTTAGATTAGGAAAAGGAAAAATAGATTCAAGAGAATTAATTAGAACCATGACTAAAAATATGGATATAGAAATTATAGAGTCAAAGTCATTTAAGCTTAATGACCAAATTGTTTCATCATCAGCCATAAGAAAGTTAATAAAAGAAGGGAATGATTTCGATCTAATTGAAAAATTTTTAGGAGAACGTTATATAATTGATGGAACAATTGTTAAAGGTGCCGGATTGGGATCTACAAAGCTTGTTCCAACTATAAATATAGATCCTATAACAGGACTTATTTATCCATCAGCGGGAGTCTATATCTCTGAGATTGAAATTCAAGGTCAAGTTTATCCTTCTGTCACAAATATAGGTATAAAACCAACTGTATCAAATGCTGAAATTGTTAATATTGAAACTCACTTATTATATAATAATATTCTTATCGAAAATAAAATTATTAAAATTAATTTATTCAGAAAAATACGAGCAGAAATTAAATTTTCATCAATATCATTATTAAAAGAACAAATTGAAAAAGATATAAATCAAGCTAAGAATTATTTCAGACTTAGATCTAATGTGAAACTTGGATTAATTGGTAAAAACATAGCTCATTCACAATCTCAACAGATATATGAAGAACTACTAGAGAAAGCTGTTGATTACACACTTTTTGATGTGGAAGAAAATGAATTGCCAGATTTAAAAACGATTATGAAATCAGGGTTTCTAGGTATAAGCATAACATCTCCTTATAAAAACAAATATCTTAAGGATATTTCTATTGTAAATGAAGCGGATACATCTATAAATGTTATAAAATTTGAAAAGAATAAGTTTATAGCGACAAATACAGACAGATTGGCAATATCTGAGATACTAGATCGTTATATTAAACAAAAAATAGGAAAAATTATTATTCTTGGAAATGGTGCTATGGCCACTATTGTTGAAGAGGAAGCTCGCAAAAGAATCTCTCATATTGTATTGTTATCACGTCAAAATGAGAGTCTAGACTCTTTAGAGAAAATAGTTATAAATGAAAACAAAAATACATTGATCGTGAATTGTTGTAGCCGCTCATATAACTTACCAAATATATCTGATATCGATTTAAATATTTGGGATTTAAATTATGATCACACTCATAATGCAAATACCTTTAATAATTCCAGAGCAAATTACATTGATGGAGTCGAAATGTTAAGGCTTCAAGCAAAATATGCCCTAAGTTTTTGGAATTTATCAAAAGATTAAAAATGCCATTCGAAATTCCGATTAGTTAGCTATAGGAAAATATAATGGTAAGAGAAGAGTTCATTAAACTTTTAACAAGTAATGGGATCGCAACTCTAAAAGAGGTGCGAAGACTTACGTTAAATAAAGATGAAGATGATGTCACTGAATTCGAACTTCTCGATATGCCCCACTTTGATGAGAATAAATTTGCAAAGTTAATTGCAGAAAAATATAAGATAACTTTTATAGATTTAAAAAATGCAAAAGTTCAAAAAGAGACAATTAAAACTCTTCGTAAAAAATCTATATTAAAATATAGAGCAATACCAATTCAAATTACTGCTACAAAAATAACATTAGCAACATTTGATCCAACAGTAGTGGCCACAGCTTCTAGACAAGTAGGTCAAGAACTTAAGAAACCGGTAGAATTTATTTTAACAAATATTTCATCTTGGATGAAGCTTTTTAGTAAGGTTGAAGAATCTGTTGAAGAGTTAATAGGATCGATTGTTGAAGTCAAAGCTTCAGATGAAATAGACAATGATATAAAAGCGGAAGATATAGGCCAAGATGTAGTTGCATTTGTAAACAGAATCTTAGCAGAAGCATATGTTAAAAAAGCTTCTGATATTCATATTGAGCCATATGAGAAAATTTTCAGAATTAGGTTTAGATTAGATGGATCATTGATGCAAGTTGCGCAACCTCCAAAATCAATTATGGCACCAGTTATCTCTAGAATAAAAATTCTTTCCTCAATGGATATATCCGAAAAGCGTAAGCCACAAGATGGAAGGATTAAATTATTAATTGCGGGAAGAGCTATTGATTATCGAGTATCTTCGCTGCCAACTCTTTTTGGTGAAAAAATTGTTTTACGATTGCTAGATCAATCGAATTTACAACTAGACATGACAAAACTAGGGTTTGAAACAAAACAATTAGAAATTTTTAAAAAAGGTATCTATCAACCCTACGGGATGGTCTTAGTTACAGGGCCTACCGGTTCAGGGAAGACAACAACATTATATTCTGCTTTAGCAGAACTAAATACAGAAGGTACAAATATCTCAACTGCAGAAGATCCTGTTGAATTTAATTTAGAAGGTATTAATCAAGTTAATGTAAAAAAAGATATCGGTCTTACTTTTGCTGGAACTCTGAAAGCATTTCTCAGACAAGATCCAGATATTATAATGGTAGGAGAGATTAGAGACTTAGAAGTCGGTGAGATTGCTGTTGAAGCGGCTCTTACAGGTCATATGGTTTTGTCGACACTTCATACAAATGATTCGGCTAGTACTGTGACAAGATTATTAAATATGGGGATTGAACCCTTTCTTGTTGTTGCCGCTCTAAATTGTGTTGTAGCACAAAGACTATGCCGTAAAATTTGTATTAACTGTAGAGAGGAGCTCTCCGTAACTCAGGATCAACTTATCTCATGTGGTTTTGCACCTGAATCAGCTGGTAAGATTAAAGTCTATCACGGAGCTGGATGTGAAGTATGTGGTGGAACAGGCTACAAGGGACGAGTGGCCATTTATGAAGTCTTAGATGTGACTGCAAAAATTAAAGACTTAGTTCTAAAAAATGCATCAACAGATGAAATAAAGGCACAATCGATTAAACAAGGCATGAAAAGCTTACGAATGTGTGCTCTTACAAAAGTAGCGCAAGGATTAACAACTTTAGAAGAAGCAATTGCAAACTCTGCTTCAGATAGTGATTAGGATATAACAATGAGTGATGAAAAAACGAAAACGACAACCGCATCGAGACCAGGAAGTGTTGGTAACATTCAGATCCAACAATTATTTAAAGTCATGGTCGACAATGGAGCTTCCGATTTACATATCTCTGTCGGTTCTGCCCCTGCTATGAGAATTTCAGGAGAAATTGTCCGGGTAAAAATTCCATCTCTTAGCACTGATGATACCAAAAGACTGGTCTACCAAATTCTAACAGAAGCTCAAAGAAGTGAGTTAGAAAAAAATCTTGAATTGGATTTTTCATTTGGAGTTAAAGGTCTAGCAAGATTTAGAGCAAACTGTTTTTACTCAAGAGGTGCAGTAGCCGCTGTTTTTAGGCAAATTCCTTCTCAAGTTCCAGATTTTGATGCACTTGGATTACCAAAAGTACTTCTAGATATGACTGATGTGTCGAACGGTTTGATGCTCGTAACAGGTCCAACTGGTTCAGGTAAGTCAACAACACTTGCTTCAATTATTGACAGGCTAAATACAAACGAGCCTGGTCATATTATCACTCTAGAAGATCCTGTCGAGTTTGTTCATGGACATAAAAATAGTATTGTTAATCAAAGAGAAATTGGAATTGATACTCTTTCATTTGGAAATGGACTTCGCTCACTTTTAAGACAGGATCCAGATATCGTTCTCGTAGGGGAATTAAGAGATGTTGAAACAATTGAGGCCGCTCTTGAAATTGCAGAAACTGGTCACTTAGTTTTTGGAACACTTCATACGAACTCTACGATTCAAACAATTTCAAGAATAATAAATGTCTTTCCTGCAGATCAGCAAGAGCCTGTAAGAACATTATTATCCTTTGTACTCCAAGGTGTTGTTGCGCAACAACTTCTTCCAAAAAAAGGCGGCGGACGTGTCTTGTGTCAAGAAATATTGAGAATAACGCCAGCAATTCGAAATTTAATAAGAGAAAATAAACTTCATCAAATTTACTCGCAGATGCAAATTAATCAACAAGAAACGAGTATGGTTACAATGAATCAGTCGATTAAAAAAGCATTAGATGCAGGTAATATTACAACAGAAGATGCAATGTCGTTTTCTAATAATCCGGAAGAAATGGCAAAGATGTTAGGATTAAGAGAATAAAAAAAGGTAGTAAATGGGAAATTTTAAATATACTGGAGTTGGTTCGGACGGAAAAAAAGTTGATGGCGAGATTGATGCTAAAGACCTTAAGCACGCCAAAAGAGTACTGAGACGAAATGGTGTTAGAGTCCAAACGATTAAAGCTCCTAGTGCCCTTGATATTGATCTTGGTGTTTTTCTTGTTCAAAAAGGTATTTTAAAACCATTTGGTATGATCGAGCTTAACCGATTTACTAAACAGTTTGCTATTTTAATTAATGCTGGAGTCCCCATATTAGAGAGCCTAGAGATTCTTGCAAAACAAGAGAGAAATCCGGCGTTAAGATTAACTATTAAGAGTATTGTTGAAAATATTGGAGCAGGTAAATCACTTCATGAATCAATGGCCAAGCAAAAAGGATTTAGTAAACTCTATACCTCACTCGTAAAAGCTGGTGAAGCAGCAGGGATACTTGATGGTATTTTAACAAAGCTTAGTGAGTTTATGGAAAAACAAGATGCCATTAGAAAAAAAGTAAAAGGAGCGCTCACGTATCCTACTATTGTTGTCGTTATTGGTACTCTTGTTACTTGGGGATTAATGTATTTTGTCGTTCCTCAATTTGTTCAGATGCTAAAAGAGGGTAATCAAGAAATTCCAGGTATTACTCAATTTGTAATAGATGTATCTAATTTCTTACAAGAATATACTTTACTAATGGTTCCAATTCTTGCTGGAGGACTTTTAATTTTTTCAAATTATATTAAAACAAAACAAGGTAAAATTACTTGGGATCGATTTACAATGCAAGCTCCATTATTTGGTGGAATTATCATTAAGGGATCACTTTCTAGTTTTTCGAGAACACTTGCAACGATGCTTACTGCCGGAGTCCCTTTAATTGATTCTCTCGAAATTTGTATTGAAACTCTAGATAATACTCAAATTGCAAAAGACATAAAAACAGTGAAAGAAGCAGTTATAAAAGGTAAATCAATTACAGAGCCCCTCGGAAGAATTAAATACTTTCCACCTCTTGTAAATCAGATGGTAAAAGTGGGGGAATCAACAGGTAATCTTGATGAAATGCTTATAAAGGTTGCAGATGTTTTTGAGCAAGAAACGGAAGAATTAATAGGAAACTTAACAAAGCTAATAGAGCCAATAATACTTGTCGGTTTGGGTGGGGTAATCGGTACCGTCTTGATTGCGATGTATATGCCGATATTTATGCAGGCAGGTGGTGTCTAATATTTAAATGCTTGATATTTATCCAAATATGAATAAAAATATCAATATTAAGTTAATTATTAAGATGGTGTTGACGAAATTAAAAGTAAACTGACTTATAATATCTTTAAGAATTAAATCTCTTAATGGTTTAAGTCTAACAATAAATTTTTCTGGGCTCTTAATGCTTAGAATAGGAGATGAAAATGAAAATACAAAACTCAAAAATGGGTCAATCAGGCTTTACGCTGGTTGAGCTTATGATTGTTGTTGCAATTATTGGTATTCTATCAGCAGTTGCGGTTCCAAACTTTAAGCGTTATCAAGCAAAATCAAAAACTTCAGAAGCAAAAATTCAACTTGCAGCAGCCTATACAGCTGAGCAATCGTTCTATGGAGATTTTGGTATTTATTCAAATTGTCTTGCATATATGGGTTATGATCCAACAAATGAACAAGCAAACAGATACTTTACAGTAGGTTTTGATACTGCAAATGCGATTAACGGTGTTGCATATACATCTGCTATCAATCAAGGATTAAATGCTGCTTCTTGTGGAAGTAATGGTGCAGCTGCCGCAGCATCAACATACTTCGTTGCTGGTAAAGGTAACGGTGCTGCCGTTTCAGCTGTTACAGACATTACTAACTCAGCAATTGGAACTCAAGCTGATCCAGGTACACAAACATTTTTAATCGTTGCTGCAGGAGTTGTAAGTGTTGACTTTACAACGACAGCAACTATGACAAATATTTCTGTTGATCAAGATAAAATGTTTGTTCAAGTTCAACCTGGTTACTAATTTTTAAAGAATTTAAATTGTTAAGTATGAAAGACCACTCAGTTTGAGTGGTTTTTCATTTTTAGATTAGGAATAATATTTTTAGTTCTCTCTTTGTACTCAGTATAATGAAGACAACCATCTTTTCTCACCATACTTTCTTGAGAGCAATATTGATTAATTGTATTTCTAATGAAGCTAAAAAATAAGAAAAAAGACTTACCCTCTGACTCATCAAACTTTTTAAGTTCGCTTTGAATTTCTTCGTCCGGATATTTATTATTAATAAGCAACCCAATTTTAAGAACGAGTAGGTCTTTCGATTGAGTATACTTTTTCTCAAAAAGGTCAGTTTTTTCTTTGATCGAAAGATTTTGATCGATATAGATTAGATGGGAGAAAATGAAACCATATTGAAATCCTGTGATTTGAGAATAGACTAAGCATTGTCTTGATAGCCATAAATTTCCATTTGATACAAGGCTATTGATATCACCAAGTTCTATGTATTTCATTAATACAGCTTCTAGTGTTTTACAATGAGTTTCTAATTTTAAATTATTCTTATAGTATGTAAATTTATCAACTCTTAGAGTTGCATAGTAAATTGAAATACTACCCAAAATAATAGGTAGTAGGTACTTCATATAAAGGTATGTTTTAGGAAATTTTTCTAAAATTAAATTTATAAATAAAAGAAAAATAAAAAAGAAAGGGAGCAGATAATAATTAAAATATAGATCAGAATAAATATTTGTTTTTGTACCATAGAGGGTAAGATAGGGAGCAGCTGTTAGAATACAGAACATTATAAACTTACTCTTATCCAGTTTATAGACAAAATAATAAAATAAGGGAGAGATAAGAAGGTAGATAATTAATAAGTTTGAATAATAATCATAATATGCAGCAAATGAATAAGGTAAAAATAATTGTCTAAGGTAGAATGCGCTCGCAATAAAAAATTTATAGATATTCATGTCAATGACGTACTTACTTGTATCATCGTACAATAAACTATAATAAAATCTATTTAATGCGAAAAAGAATATTAGTGTTAGGGCAAAAGGAAGAAGTTGAAGTGCTCTTTTTTTTAAATTTATTTTATTTTGATGGAAAAAAAAGTGTATAAACCCCAAGGCATTAATAGGTTGTGATAAAAGGGCAAAGAAATAAAAAAAGTATGAAAGGATATAATCTTTTTTCTCTTGGAAAAAGGACTTAAGATAAAAATAAATGGAAGCCTGAATAAATAGAAAGCTTAAAATATGTTTTCTCGCAGTAAATTCAACATAGATATGAAAAATTGCAGGGTGAACGAGAAAAATAGTTACTAAAAGGTATCGATATCTAGACTTAAAACCCATTAATGTGAAGTTTTTCAGTAGAAGAAAGGCGGTAAAGAGATATAATAGAATATTGTGAACCAAAGGAATTATATCTTTGGTATCATCGTTTGATAGCTGAATATCGATAAGGTGACTTAAATCTCTTAAAGGTTGAATATCAAAATTTGTATGGTTAATATAAGAGTAGTAGAGGTCAGAGAGGTTTTTCATTGATTCTAGTGGTTGTATAATTAAACCATAATCAAGCATGATAGGCTCTTTGAACTGGGATGTAATAAAAAATGGAGCTAGTGCAGTAATTAAAATAAATAGAGAATAAATGTATTTTTTCATCTGTATATAGTACTAATTAAAGAGGTAATGTAAAATTAATATAAAAAGACTAAATGCAGGTTTTACTCTCGTTGAATTAATGATCGTTGTATCAATTATTGGAATACTCGCGTCTGTATCATCTGTGTATTTCAAAACTTATCAATCTAAGTCAAAAATGATTCAAGCTAAAATTGAACTTACTGCTGCATATACAGCAGAAATCATATTTTATAATGCGTATGATATCTATGCGACCTGTCTATCAGACGCTGGATTTGAGTCACCTGTTGCAACAAAAAAAAATTATGCTCTCGGCTTTTCAAATACGACAGCTAATATAAATGCTTTAGTACATTCAGATGCAATAAAAGCTGGCTTATCTCCAGGGATTTGTCCTCCTAATTTAGCTCCAACTCAAGGTGTGACATATTTTTTAGCTGGAACAGGGGCAGGTAGTGCTGTTATGGGAACTGTTGGGGAATTTCGAGCAGCCGTCACAAATTATAGTAATAATATTGATGATGGTGGAGCTCCAACAGTAAGTGATGTTGAAGAGGGAATTGGAGATATGTCTACAATTGATAAAAAAGCATTCGTTATTCCAGCTGCAGGCTATATAAACTCGGATTATATAACGCCAGCAACATCTTCATTATTAACGATAGACCAGAATAAAAAAATAAGAGTAATACGATCTGGATTTTAATCTTTTCGAATAAGAATCTTGTAGGGTTTAAAATCTCTGGGTGCCCTATATTTTGAATTGAGGTATATATATTTATTCCCCTCAAAATCTATTTTGTTACATTTTGCTATATCAGTCGAGTTTAGACATTTTAAGTCTAGCTCCGCTTTTATGGCATATAAATCTTTTTCAAGTTTAGTCTTTAGAATAGTTTTTTCTGGTTCATTCTTATACATATCCAAAAGGAGAATATAGGTTTCTTCTAAGTCTGCGCTTAATTCAAATTTTAATTTGGCCAGTATTGTTTTCACAAATGGAGGGGCATTTTTATGTTTGAGTAATTTTGTATATGAATGTATTGCTTTTTGTTGATCTTGTAGTTCATAAGCGTAAAGAAATCCACTATCAAATAGTAATTTGTAATCATTTGGAAATAGTTTTAAACCTCGATCATAAATACTATCTGCTCCAAGAAGATCATTTTTTACAATAGTAAGATACTGACCACCAAAATGATATGCTCCTAAAAAATTAGGCTCTAGATTAATGATTGAGTTAAACCGTAAGAACAGCCACGAATTTAGATCTTTTTCATTGTAATGCTCAAGATCTGCTTCTAGAAGGGTTGTTACCCAAAGTAAACTTGAGACTAAACGTTTTTGACCAATTGAAAAGAACTGTAAAATGGAATTTTCTATATTTAATGCACTACTTTGTTTCTTTACAACGATTAAAGGTTGCTGAACTGTATGATTCAAAAATCCAGCAATTGAAAAGAAAAATATTAATATTATATATTTCATATAAACTAGTTTTTCACCTATTGTCATTTAAACATTATAATATAATTATATACATATGATTGAATTTTGTGAAATATCTAAAGTCTTTAATACTGATCTTTTGAAAAAAAACTTTCAAGCTCTATCTAATGTAAGCTTCAGTATACCTGAAGGTAAAATTATCGGATTCCTAGGAGCTAATGGAGCAGGAAAAACGACGAGTATTAAAATTGCAATGGATTTTATTAGACCTACAAGTGGGGATATCTTATATGATAAGTCTCTTGGAGGGTCAAAGAAAGAAGCTTTCAAATATATTGGATATCTGCCAGAAAGACCTTTCTTTTATTCACATTTAACAGGTCGAGACTTTTGTAAGTATTTAAGTCAGCTTTCAAATGTATCAAATCAATTATTTAAAGAAAGAGTTAATAAATGGGCACCTATTTTTAAAATTGAACATGCTCTTGACCGATATATTAAGAACTATTCAAAAGGGATGTTACAGCGAATTGGTTTTTTAGCTACAATTATTCATGATCCAAAACTTATAATTCTAGATGAACCTTTGTCAGGCTTAGATCCAATTGGAAGAAAGGAATTAAAAGATGTAATAGTTGAGTTAAATAAAGAAGGAAAAACAATTTTCTTCAGCTCACATATAATATCTGATGTCGAAGAGATTTGTGATAGCGTTATTTTTTTAAAGAACGGTGAGATTGTCTTTAATGGTAGTGTCGACCAAGTAATAAGTGCAAATATCAAACCTGTTACAAATATAAGTTATTTTAAAGAAAACCAAGTTAAAACGATTAAAGTAGATAATAATAATAAATCAAATCAAATTAAAAGGATCATAGAAGATGGTGGAGATATTATCTCTGTGCAAGCTGATAGGCCAACACTTGAGCAAATTTTCTATAATGTAAAATGACAGAAGCAATTTATAAAATATTTACCATCGCAAAGTATACTTTTAAAGAGCTCGTGAAAAGTAAAGTCCTACTAAATGTTATCTTTTTAGGTTTGGGACTTTTACTTGTCACATTTGTAGCCTACAGTTTTACTTATGGCGAACCCAGTAAGATTGCCCTCGACTTTGGACTTGGAACTTTAAGTTTGAGCTCAGTCGCAATTGCGATATTTATTGGGGTTGGAATTTTATATAAAGAAATAGAGAGTAGAACAGTTTATATGATAATTTCTAGACCTGTTCCAAGATTTTCATTTATTATTGGTAAAATTCTGGGTCTAATTGGAATTTTAGTTATCAACATCCTAATCCTAGCAACTATTACGCTATCTTTGTATTTTTCAATTGGTGGAGAATTTCAATCTTTAATTTTATGGGCGGTTGGTTTTATAATACTTGAGTCTGTTCTTGTTCTTTTAGTTGTTAGTGTATTATCTCTCATATCGACTCAAACAATATCGGTCATTTTAACGGTAATCTCTTATATCTGTGGGCATGCAATAAGTGGGATAAAATTGACGTCAACTTACAAACTAAATTCGAGTTTTCAAGTTTTGATAGACTTATATCATTTCATATTACCTGGATTTTATAAGTTAAATTTAAAAGATTTTGTTCTTTATGAGCAAAAAGTCGAGTATTCATACCTTTTCGCTTCAATGACCTATGGACTTTTATATTCAGGATTTCTCATTATGTTAGCAATTATTATTTTTGATAAAAAGAACTTAGACTAATGGATTTAATTATCATTTTTCACATATTAATTTTTATTTTTGGCTCTCTTGTTGGAAGTTATCTTAACGTTGTTATTTATAGACTTCCGCGAAATGAAAGTACAATTACACCGAGGTCAAAATGTACAAAATGTGGAAAATTGATTAAATGGTATGAAAATATTCCTATTTTGAGTTTTCTTTTTTTAAAAGCAAAGTGCGCAAATTGTTCAGAAAAAATTAGTTTTAGATATCCATTGGTTGAGATACTTGTTGGGTTTATTGCTTATTTTCTTGCGCCTGATGAATTTACAGTAAATACATTAACAATTTTTGCTTTGAAATTTAGTATTGCTTGTTCATTTTTAGCTCACTTTCTTATTGATATAGAACATCAAATACTTCCAGACAAAATAAATATTTACTTATTTCTAGTCATACTGCCTTTCGTTTTTTTAACCTATCCAATAGAATATTGGTTAGTGGGAGGACTAGTCGGCTTCTTGGGTCCACTTGGTGTTACTGTTCTTTTTTATAAACTGAGAGGGCAAGTGGGTTTAGGTGGAGGTGATATTAAACTTTACGGATTACTTGGTCTACTTTTTGGACCCTTAGGTATTATGAATACAATATTTATGAGCTGTATGTTGGGATCGATTATAGGTGTTGCGCTAATTGCTTCAAAACGAATAACAAGAAATGATCATTTTGCGTTTGGCCCATTTATTTTAATCGTGGCAGCTGTCCAATTCTATTTTCCTGAGTTTTTTGATCAAATTAATTTTTTGAGATTGAAATAACATTTTGCACTAAAACCTTGAAATTGCGAAATCAATAAAGCTATAATGATGTAAGAATAGTTTTAAGGATGGAAACAATTGTCAGATATTAAGGATAAAATTAAAGAATTCATAGTTGATCTACAAAAAGGTCAACTAATTGGTATTGATATCGGGCTGAGTTCAGTCAAGATGTGCTATATCGAAGCATCGAAAAAAGGTAAATACAAACTTGAAAGATATGAAAGTATGCAACTTTCAGAAGCATCCATAATTGAAGATGAAATACAAAAACCTGAAGAAGTCATTGAGTTAATAAGTAAAATCTATGCAAATTTTAATTTAAAAAAAGTGCAAATTGCTTGTCTTGGAATTGATGGACCAAATACCGTTACTAAAAGAATTCAAGTACCAGATGGTGTAGAAGAAGATGTTGAAGATAATATTCTTTGGGAGTCTGAACAATATATACCTTTTGGCTCTGAAGATGCTGAAATAGGCTATTCAATTCTTGGCCGAATTGAAGAAGAGGATGTTGTTGATGCAATCGTTGGTGCTGGCAAGACTGAAGTTATAGAAAGATATATGGAGTATATCAAAGAAGCTGGATTATATGTAAAAGTTGTTGAGCTTAATATATTCGCACTTGTGAATGTATTTGAAGAATGTATGAAAAATCGAATTGATGATATGTCTGAAGAAGGTACCATCATCATTGACTTTGGAGCACAGTATACATCTGTTATTGTTTATAAAAATGGCGGACCTGTTTTAACAAAAGAAATAAATATTGGAGGTGTACTTGTAACTGAAGAGATCCAAAGAACAATGGGTGTTAGTTATGAGGAAGCTGAAGATTTAAAAGTCTACGGTGATGATAATGGTAATTTACCTGAAGAAATATTAGGAATTGTTAACGATCATAATGCAAGACTTATGGATGAGCTCAAAAAAGTCTTAAATTTTTTCATTGCAGCTGGTTCATCTGAGCAAGTCGGAAACTGTGTTATAACAGGAGGATCTAGTCTCCTTCCTGGGTTAAAGAATGCTCTCTCTAGTCTTATAGATCTAGAGATAGAAGAATTAGATCCATTTAGCTTTCTAGATTTAAAAGTCAAATTAACTGATGAGCAAATGCATGAAATAAAGTATTGTGGAGCTGTCGTTATTGGACTTGGAATGAGAAGTGTATAATGATTAAGATAAACTTATCCCCAAAACATAAAGAAAATGCGATCGCTAAGCTTGGCGGTCTAAATTTAAGTTTAATAAATTTACCACTTTTAGCTTTGTTTTTCGCAAGTATATATATCATTGAGCCAATCATAGATCTTGTCTATGAAGATGATATAAAGTTAGCAGAACAAGTATTTTCAGAGAAAAATAATTTATATAAAAAACAACAACAAGAACTAAATGATAAACAAGCAATTAGGAAGCAAGTTGAAGAGTTAAATGCACAGGAAGCTCAGTTAACTCAGAAAATAGATATTGTTAAACAAATTGTAGAAAAAAGACAAAATCCTTTTATTGTTTTAAAGTATATTGCAGACAATACACCTTCAGATGTTTGGATTACGGAGTTAGAAATTGATGACCGAAATTTGAAAATGCTTGGGTACTCAAAATCATGGAAAAGTATAGGAGACTTTATTGAAAACTTAAAGTCATCAATCTTTTTTAATGGAAATATAAATTTTCAAAAACCTGTAAGTTTACCTAATGAAATAAACAAGAACAGGGTTGAAACCTTTGAGATAACAACTTCAATCGTGAGTTTTAAATAATGGATTTATTGGCCAAAAATCTACATTTTATTTTCCTTGCCTATGCTCTTTGGATTGGAAATGAATACTACGTTGTTCAGTCTGAGGCTCTCGTTGAAGCTGAAGCAAGAAAAATCTCAATAGAGTCAAAATTAAGTAAGGTTGAGAAACAACTTGAAAAAGTAAAGTCTTTTGAAGAGGATATGGAGCAGTCTCAAAAAAGGGTTCAAGATGTTGTTGAAAAAATTAAAACAATTCAAACACAACTTCCTTCTGAAATTCTGGATACAGAAATAAATGGACGCTTTACTGACTACTCAGATCAGCTAAAAATGGTAAAAGCGAACCCTTCTCCAGGTGCAGAAAAGAATAATAATTTTTATATATCTAAAGAATATAATTTTGATGCACAAGGTACATTTTTGCAGTTTTTAATATTTTTTGAAAAATTATCAAATAGTGAAAGAATTTTGAATGTGAAGTACCTTAGAATAAAAACATCTGAAGATGGAGATAAAAGAAGTCGATTTCAGTTAGTCGACCTTACTACGACTGTCGAAGCATATAAATATAATGCAGATTATAATCCAAGGGCAAATTAATGAGATTATACTTGTTTTTATTGATGATATTAAGTTTGAGTTTAAATAGTGTATTTGCTGGTAAAATTGATGAATTATTTAAAGATCAAACGAGTATAAAAGATCCTATAAGCTTAAGGGATCCATTTCAAGTTCCAAAGTTTCAGTCACAAGGAGCTAAGGCAAATAAAGAAAGGTTTAGTGGAGAGCTGGATAATCAGCTAAAAATAGAAAAAACAGTAAATCTGGATGATATTAACATTGTTGGAGTTCTGATTGGAAATGAGAGAAGAGTTATATTAAATATTGCTAAGGAAGGACCTTACACATTAAAAGAAAATGACTCGATTGGGATCAATGGACCTGTTTTAAAGGCAATACTTCCAGGTGGAGTCATTTTAGTTGAGCAAATTAATAATATATATGGGGAGCCAGAATATATAGAAACAGTTATTCCTATATCTAAATAAAATTGCTAGCATTAATATAAGTAAAGAATAACTTTAAGGAAGAGGTTATATGATTAAAAGGATTTTATTCACATGTGTAATTGCACTTAATGCATCACTTTTTGCTGCAGAGTTAGGTAATATTACTTCAGTTAATTTTTTGCAAGAAGGAGACGTATCAAAATTAATTATTGATTTTGATGGTGATATTTCTGCGGAAAGAATTCATATAAAAGATGATAAACAAATTATCTTAGATCTTAAAAACTTAAAAGCTGATAAAAAATTTATGCGAGGAATTGATACTTCAGAATTTTCAGGAAGTTCAGTTTATATTTCACCATATAAAAAACCAGGCTCACAAAATGATATACGTTTTGCTATCCAATTAAGAGATAACGTAAGATCATTCATTGAAAAAAAGAAAAATAGACTTATTCTTCATATAGAAAATCGCTTTGGAGTCTTTACAAGAGCAAAATTAAAAAAAGCGGATGAAGCTTCTGATGAAGTTGTACAAAGTGAAACAAATACAAAAATTCTTATTCCTAAATCAAATAGTATTGAAGATATTCTCAATAATCTTACTCAATCAGGTGTAAAGAGATATGTTGGTAGAAAAATATCACTAAATGTTAATGATATAAATTATCAAGATGTCTTAAAGATGATTGGAGATACTTCAGGATTTAATATTATTATTGAAGATGAAGTAAGTAATTTAAAACCCTTAACTATTCGCTTAACAAATCTTCCATGGGATCAAGTTTTAGATACTGTTATGGAACTAGGTGGACTAGTCGCCATAAAACATGGAAATATTTTAACAATAACTACTAGTGATAAAGCAAGAACAGCTAGACAGAAAGAACTGGATGAGCAAAGTAAAAATAAAATATTAGAGCCACTTGTTACAAAAATCTTTCCAATAAGCTACGCAACATTAACTGATATCAAAAAAATTATTGCGACTTATTCAACAAAAGATAGAGGAAGCATTACTGAAGATGAAAGAACACAGAATTTAATTGTTAAAGATACTGTTGAAGTCATCGAAAAAATGAAAAAAATTATAGAAACTCTTGATACACAAACACCTCAAATTCTCATTGAAGCAAAGGTTGTAGAGGCGGAAGAGAATTATGAATTTAGAGCAGGGCTCGGTGGTAATGGTTTATCGATTGGATATGATCCGTTTACTACCGGTTTAAGTAAACAGACTGGTTCAGGATCATTTAGTTTTAATTCTGCTACAAGTATTGGAACACCTAATATTGTCAATGCGACTATGGCCGTTGGAAGATTGACAAATCTAGCATTCTCTCTTGATTTAATGGAGTCAGAGTCTAAAGGTAAAATTATATCTTCTCCTAAAGTTATTACAGAAAATAATAAAGCTGCAACTATAACTAACTCAAGTAAAAAGAATTTTAGAACTCAGTCAACAAGTGCAACTGGAGAAATCACTAATAATATTGAATCTTTGAGTGCTGATATAAGCTTAAATGTTACGCCTAAGGTAACAAATGAGGGCTCAATTGCAATGCAGGTAAGTATTACAAAGTCTGGGTTTGGTACACAGCAAAGTATAGATTCATTACCGGATGTAACTTCCAGAACAGTGAATACAAATGTTCTTGTAGAAAATGGAGCAACTGTTGTCATTGGTGGAATTTATCAAACTGAAGACTCAGAATTGCAATCAGGTGTTCCCTTTCTAAAAGACTTGCCACTACTTGGATGGTTATTTAGAAATGCCTATAACCCAAAGAAAAGTAGAAATGAATTAATTATTTTCCTTACTCCAAGAATTATTAATCAAGAGGAAGCTGGTCTTGTTAATAGAGAGCTTGGAGATGATTTGGGAATTTGATAATGAGTAAAAAAACAAAGTCATCGTCATTACTTGCAAAGTATACTTTGATGTATGAAAAAAAGCCTCGATCTAGAGTTTTTGCTCCGCTAGCGGAAACTTACCGTAAAATCGGTATGATTGATGAGGCATTAAAAATTCTAAAGGAAGGGATAAAGAATCATCCATCCTATACTCTAGGTTATGTTGTACTTGGTAGTTGTTATTTTGATATGCAAAACTATGAGATGTCATATAATACAATTAGACCATTTGTATCACAAAATCTTGAAAATATAACGTTACAAAAATTATTTGCAAAAACATGCATTAATCTTGGCTATCTCGAAGAAGCCCTCCAAACCTTTAAATATTTACTATTAATAAATCCAAAAGATCAAAATGTAGCAGACCAAATTAAACTTTTGGAAGATGATTTATTAGTTAATGTTGATGATAATATCGAGCCAACAAGTACAGATTCAACATTTAGTGAAGATGATTGGGTTCAAGTGAATTTTAGCTCAAATAAACAAATAGAAGAAAAAGTCGATGAGCTAGACTCATGGAAAGTTGAAAAAAATCCCCTTGATAAATTTAAAGAAGAGATCGGTGGAAATGTTATTCAAATTACGCAGAGAAATCTAGATGATGAATACTTTCATGAAGATTTTGATAATAAAGATAACGAATTAAAAGAGGAAGTGAGCGAGCAAGAGGAAGAGATTCCTTTTATTACACATACCTTAGTTGATTTGTATTGCTCTCAGGGACATATTGATAGAGCGATTGTAGTTTTAGAGAACATACTTGAACTTCATCCAAATGATGAGTCTACTAAGCAAAGACTAGCAGAGTTAAAGTTAGAAATAGTAAATAAAAATGAAAACCATGAAGAGACAAATAGAGAATCTAAAAATGAGAAAGTTATCAAGGCATATAAATTATTTAATACATTAATTCAAAACCATTCAAAATTAGTATTGAGTAAAATATGAAAAAGTTTTTAGTCATAAATGGACCTAATTTAAATATGCTTGGAACAAGAGAAACGTCTAAGTACGGCACTCTAAACTTAGTTGATTTAATAAAATATACTGAAGAGAAACTAGAGAAATACGAAGTTAAGATTGATTGGTGGCAATCAAATGCTGAGCACGAAATTATAAATAAAATCCATGATCTAGTTAAGCAGGATTATGATGCACTAATTATTAATCCTGCAGCCTACTCCCATACTTCAATTGCCATTTTAGATGCATTAAGAATTCTAAATATTCCAATCATCGAAGTTCATCTTACAAATACACACGCTCGTGAGTCTTTTCGTCATTCTATGTTGACTGCAGAGGCCGCTTCTATAATAATGAGTGGGCTGGGAAGAGATGCATATTATTTTGCTGCACTGTCTCAATTAAACTAATAAATTAAAGGAAGTTTAAAGTGAAGTATCAAACGACTGATTTCAGAAATGGATTAAAAATTTCGATCGATGGAAAACCTTATATTGTTGTCTATTTTCAACACGTAAATCCTGGTAAGGGATCTGCATTTGTTAAATCAAAACTAAGAAATTTAGAAACAGGGCAAATGTTGGAAAGAACATTTAAGGCAGGTGTTGAAACAGTTGATAAGCCAGATATGGAAGAGCGTGAAATGGAATTTACCTATGGTGACATGGATGGATATAATTTTATGGATACAAAAACATTCGAATCTGTTCATTTAAGTCATGATAATGTTGGAGATGCAAAGAATTATCTTCAAGAAGGAATTGTTGTACAAATATTATATTTTAATGCAAGACCAATCTCAATTGAATTACCAAATTTTGTTAACTTAGTTGTAACAGAAACTGATCCAGGCCTAAAAGGTGATACAGCATCTGGTGGTAATAAAAAAGCAATCATGGAAACTGGACTTCAAGTAAATGTTCCACTTTTTATAGCTGAAGGTGAGTCATTAAAAATAGATACAAGAACTGGTGAATACGTAGAGAGATCTAAGTCTTAGGAGAATTATATGGATTTGGAAAATATTAAAAAGTTTATTACACTTGCAAAATCCGAAGGTGTTTCAGAATTAAAATATGAGGCAAAAGATTTAAAAATTTCTGTTAATTTTAATCAATCAAGTGGAGCAATCCAATATGCAGCACCTGTTTATGGGACAACAACTGCTCCTACTAATGCGATTGATACGAAACAAGAAGTTAAGTCAAACCATCACTTAATTAAATCTCCATTTGTTGGTACTTTTTATACAAAGCCAACACCAACGAAACCTAATTATGTAAAAGTTGGTGATAAGATTCAAAAAGGTCAAACTTTATGTATCTTAGAAGCAATGAAAATTATGAATGAAATTGAAAGTGATATTTCAGGTGAAATAGTAGAGATTTGTGTTGATAATGAAAGCGTTGTTGAGTTTGGACAAGTGCTATTCAAAATAAGAGCATAATGTGAAAAAATTTAAAAAAGTTTTAATCGCTAATCGCGGTGAAATCGCCATTAGAATTTTAAGAAGTTGTAGAGAGCTTGGTATAGAGACTGTTGCGGTTTATTCTACAGCCGATGAGAATTCATTACACGTAAAATTAGCAGATGAATCTGTTTGTATAGGACCTGCAAAATCAGCCTTAAGTTACTTAAATATGCATGCAATTTTATCAGCGGCGGAGATTACTGGAGCGGATGCTATTCACCCAGGCTATGGTTTTTTATCTGAAAATGATGAATTTGCTAAGCTATGTGAAAAATGTAGTATTACATTTATTGGACCAAATATTGATTGCCTTCAAGCTATGGGTGATAAAATAGAATCAAAAAAAATTGCTAAGAATGCAGATGTTCCCACACTTGAGCCTATATATGTTAATGAGCTTACAGATGAAAAAATTTTAAAAGCGGTTAAAGAAATGGGTCTACCTGTTTTAATAAAAGCATCTTCCGGAGGTGGTGGAAGAGGCATGAAAAGAATTGATGATATAGACAAGCTTTTAAATACAATAGAGGTTTTAAAGCAAGAATCACAACTAGCTTTTGGTGATGATACATTGTTTATTGAAAAATATATATCGAACCCAAGGCATGTCGAAGTTCAAATTTTAGCTGATAAGCACGGAAAAGTTCTTCACCTAGGTGAAAGAGATTGTACAATCCAAAGAAGATTTCAAAAGATTTTAGAAGAGTCACCAAGTCCAGTAATTAGCGACAAAACAAGAGAAGAAATGTTTGAGGCAAGTATTAGACTTGCTAGAACTGTCAAATATGATTCAGTTGGAACAGTTGAATACCTTTATGATTTAGACGAAGCTAAGTTTTACTTTATGGAGATGAATACTCGTATACAAGTAGAACATCCGGTAACTGAACAAAGGTGTGGTATTGATTTAATTTCTGAACAAATCAAAGTTGCCGCAGGTGAGAAGCTTGAATTAGAGCAAAAAGATATAGTATTTAGAGGCCATGTAATTGAGTGTCGAATAAATGCTGAAGATCCTGTAACATCAATGCCATCACCTGGTTTGATAACTCACTATCATAGACCTGGTGGTATTGGGATAAGAGTAGATGACTTTATCTATACTGGATACAATGTATCGCCTCATTATGATTCTATGATTTCTAAAATTATTATATTTGCGGATACCCGAGAGAAATGCATTGCAAGGGCTCTTAGGGCGCTAGATGAAACTGTTGTTGGTGGTCTAAAGACAAATATTGATTTGCACCGAAAGATTTTGAAAAATAAACACTTTGCGGAAAATTCTTTCAATACCAATTTTCTCTCTGAAAAATGCTAAAATAATTAATAAGTTAGCATTTTAAAGAGGCGTTAAATGAAGAGTCTTAACAATATTCAAAATATTCTGGATCGAAATAATTTAGATGAAATAATCAGTTTTATAACAGAAAACTTATCTGATTTATTTAATAAAATAAACTCAAACAAATCTCTAGATGTATTGAGTCAACATCAATTATTTAAAGATACTAATTTCGTAGAAAAAATTACCACATTACTTTATGAACAAAATAAATTTGAAGAAATTTATTTATTACTATCATTTGTTCAAATAGAGAAAATGAGTATAAAAATTATCCGTCAATATTTGAAAGCAACATGGAAGCTAGGTCAAGTGAATGATTTTTATGTGAATTCCAAAAAAATATGTAATTTTCTTGTTCAAAATAAATATTATGCCGCTCACAATGAATTTATAAAAGAGTTTAATGACAAGCTGGAATCAAAATCATTTTTTTACCTAAGTAAAATATTGAACTATGTTGAAACATGTAATATCGAAAAATTAAGTGAAACTCTAAATCAGTTAGAACTATTAGAAGAAAGAGATTCAGAAAAAATTATTAATATTCTTAAACTCGATACTAATAGAGTTGGAATCATATATTTTGAAATTCTAAAATTAGAAAATCAACTTCAAAAAATAACTAATAAAAAAATAATAGAACTTTTAATATTTTCTGATTCAACAGATATATTAATAAAGATGTCTAGCCATTTAAAAGGGAAAAATTTAGATACAATCTATAATATATTAGTTAGAAGATCTGTAGGTCTAAAGAAAATACCTCATAGATTTAAAGAGTTAAGAAAGCTATATACGATGAATGTAAGTGTTACTGACGTTATGGATGATGAAATACCCCTTAAGGAAAACCCAGAGAGGAAATATGAAGAAGAAATTGTTAATATTCATGACAAGACAATTTTAGAACCAGAATTAAAAATAACTGAGATCGAAAACAGACTTATTCGTGCGCAAAGTTATTTGAAATATACTCAAGAAGAGCTGCATGAATTAACAATATCTTTTATCTCAATGGATTTACTTTTTATTGCAAAAAATCTTGCTCAGAAAATTCAAGATAAGGCGATGAATCTTTATTTTATGACAGAGATTTCAAATCGAATGAAGCTTCATAGCGAAACCTTATACTATGCAAATGAAAGCTTAATGACATTAACATTGAAGGAAGATCAAAAAATAAATTTTTTATATCTAAAGCTCCAAGCTTTAAATGGACTTGGATTTAACAATGAAGCTAAAGATTGTTATCTAGAAATTTGTAGTATCAATCCCTCGTTTAGAAGTTTAAGGTTAGATTAATTGAAGCAAATAAATAAAGTCTTAATATTATTTATTTTTAGTATCCTCATCTGCATTGTTGCAGCCTGGGAGGTTCTTCAAAGCAATTGGGTTGCCGACAATTTATCTATAGTTGTGACAAGATATTTAGAAAGTGAATTTAAAAGTAAAGCGAGCTTTTCAAATTTATCATTTACATTCTTTCCACCAGGGGCAGAAGTTACAAATTTTAAATTTGATGGAGAAATAAATAATAATAAAATTACAGCAGAATCTGGAAAACTAGGAGTTTATTTTAATCCATTTGATGTTTTTAATACTCAGTTTACTATTAATAATATAGCGATGGAAGATGGGGTCGTAAGATTACCAAAAATTGAAAAGAAATCAGACTCAAACGATCACACAACTTTTGACTTTGAAAAGATCTATGACATACCTGTTAAAAGTGTAAGTTTAAGTGACGTATATTTGAATGTTGATAAATATAATGTGGAAATAAAAAAAATAAAGCTTACAAATAGAGAAACTAATATTCTTGTGACTGGGGAAATTCAAAATATAGATTTATTGCCATTTGTGACTATAAGAAAAAGTATCGATAGTCTGAGTTTCGATGGATTAATAGATGAGAACTCTGTTTTATTGAACTCAATAATTCTAAAATCAGAATATTCTGAATTGAAGATGACGGGAAGGATTAACTCATATTTAAATGAAAAAATAAATTATAATGTCAATGTCGATATTGAAACTCCTTTGAATAGTATTCACGATTGGCTAGAGTTTGAAAAAATAGGAAAACTGAATAAAGGAATGCTTAAGGCGAGTAGCAATATTACTGGGGAAGGTTTTGTTTATCAAGTTAAGAT